>Ga0255338_1000256_pt1 | contig 210987 bp, 218 predicted proteins | sample MeOH1_35cm_T4_19_FD_203715 | JGI IMG/M metagenome (GOLD analysis project Ga0255338, IMG submission 203715) | Sandy soil microbial communities from University of British Columbia, Vancouver, Canada - MeOH1_35cm_T4_195 | ecosystem: Engineered > Artificial ecosystem > Sand microcosm >...
CAGGGCGGCGGCGTGGTCGGTGTTGTCGAAGGTGTAGCTGGTGGTCTGGTAGATCGGCAGGGCGCGGGCGCGGGTGTCGCCGCCGGCGGGCTGTCCTGCGTGGATCTGCTTGGTCTCGAAGCTCCAGCCGTCTTCGCGCCGGGTGTTCTCGCTGTCGGTCATGATGTCCTTACTGGCCGTGGTCGGGAGGTCGGGGCGGCTAGTGACGACAGCTCATGATCACAACCCTCATGACGAATACCTCCATCGGACCGGCTTGTCGTGCGGCGTGTCGCCGGACGACCGGGTCATCACCCGGAGCACCCCACCCTGGCCGGAGGGTTGCCGACCAGCAAGCCGGGGCTTCACGCTGGTACTCATGACCTGGCGCGAGTCTAGCGGCTCGGACGGACGCTTCGGTAGGCGACCCGTGCCTGCCGGGAGAGGGCGCCTGAGCAGGTGAAAGTTACCCGCGGGTAGCCGGGGGTGCGCTTGGCGGACCGGGGCGATAGCAGTACGCTCGTCTTGTTTGGACCGTGTTCCGCACGTGTGAGCACGCCATAAATGGTTCATTGAGCCGACCACGATCGCACCCACAAAGTGGGATCGACTTGGGACCAGGGACACTTCCTAGGAGGACGCGAAGCGCACATGTCCAAGATCAAGGTTGAAGGAACGGTCGTCGAACTCGACGGCGACGAGATGACCCGCATCATCTGGCAGTTCATCAAAGACAAGCTGATCCATCCCTACCTGGATGTGAATCTCGAGTACTACGACCTCGGCATCGAGCACCGCGATGCGACCGACGACCAGGTCACCGTCGATGCGGCCAACGCCATCAAGAAGCACGGCGTCGGCGTCAAGTGCGCGACCATCACTCCCGACGAGGCCCGGGTCGAGGAGTTCGGCCTGAAGAAGATGTGGCGCTCGCCCAACGGCACGATCCGTAACATCCTGGGCGGCACCATCTTCCGTGCCCCGATCATCATCTCGAACGTGCCGCGCCTGGTGCCGGGCTGGACCAAGCCGGTCATCGTCGGCCGTCACGCCTTCGGCGACCAGTACCGCGCCACCGACTTCAAGGTCGACCGCCCGGGCACCGTCACCATCACTTTCACGCCGGAGGACGGCTCCGAGCCGATCCAGCACGAGGTGTGCCGGATTCCCGAGGACGGCGGCGTCGTCATGGGGATGTACAACTACAAGAAGTCCATCCAGGACTTTGCGCGGGCCTCGCTGTCCTACGGCCTGCAGCAGAACTACCCGGTCTACCTCTCGACCAAGAACACGATCCTCAAGGCCTACGACGGCATGTTCAAGGACGAGTTCCAGCGGATCTACGAGGAGGAGTTCAAGGCGGAGTTCGACGCCGCCGGACTCACCTACGAGCACCGTCTCATCGACGACATGGTCGCTTCCTCGCTCAAGTGGGAGGGCGGCTACGTCTGGGCCTGCAAGAACTACGACGGTGACGTCCAGTCGGACACCGTCGCGCAGGGCTACGGTTCGCTGGGCCTGATGACCTCCGTGCTCATGACCCCGGACGGCAGGACCGTCGAGGCCGAGGCCGCGCACGGAACCGTCACCCGGCACTTCCGGCAGCACCAGGCCGGCAAGCCGACGTCGACGAACCCGATCGCGTCGATCTTCGCCTGGACCCGTGGTCTCGAGCACCGCGGCAAGCTCGACAACACCCCCGAGGTGATCGAGTTCGCCCAGCAGCTCGAGGACGTCGTCATCAAGACCGTCGAGGCCGGCCAGATGACCAAGGACCTCGCCCTGCTCATCGGGCCCGAGCAGGCATGGCTGACCACCGAGGAGTTCCTCGCCGCGCTCGACGAGAACCTCCAGAAGGCCCGCGCCTGACGCACGGACCGCACACGACGGGACGCCCCTGCCGGGGGCGTCCCGTCGTCGTTCCGGGTCGGGACCGTCCGCTACGGTGACCGGCGTGCCTCATGTCGTCTCCACCGTCAACGTCAACGGTGTCCGTGCCGCCGCCGGCAAGGGTCTGCTCGCCTGGCTGGCCACCGAGCCCGCCGACATCGTGTGCCTGCAGGAGGTGCGCGCCACCGAGCAGCAGTTCCACGCGGCGATCGCGCCGGCCCTCGATGCCGGGTGGTACGTCGTGTCGGCCGAATCGGAGGTCAAGGGCCGTGCCGGGGTGGCGATCCTGTCCCGGCGCCCCGCCGACTCCTCGCGCGTCGGGTTCGACGAGGACGAGTTCGCCGCCTCCGGACGGTACGTCGAGGCGGACTTCGGCGATCTGACCGTCGGCAGTCTGTACCTGCCCACCGGGGAGGCCGGCACCCCGAAGCAGGAGGAGAAGGAGCGGTTCATGGCGTCGTTCGCGGCGCACCTGAACCACCGCGCCGCCGAGGCCGAGGCCGCGGCCCGGCACATGGTGGTGTGCGGGGACTGGAACATCGCCCACACCGAGCGTGACATCAAGAACTGGAAGGGCAACGTGAAGAAGTCCGGGTTCCTGCCCGGCGAGCGCGCCTGGCTCGATGCCCTCCTCGCCGACGGCCGCTGGGTCGACGTGGTGCGCGCCCTGCACCCGGACGTCGACGGCCCGTATTCGTGGTGGTCCTACCGCGGCAAGGCGTTCGACACCGACGCCGGCTGGCGGATCGACTACCACCTCGCGACGGCCGGGCTGGCCGCCCGGGCGAAGGAGGCCCGCGTCGAGCGGGCCGCCACCTATGCCGAGCGCTGGTCGGACCATGCCCCGGTCACCGTGCAGTTCCGCTGACCCGGGCGGACCCCGCGATCGGAGCCGACCTCCCGGGAGCGGCTCTCCACGCACGTGAAAGTATCGACAACCATGGCGAGCACTGCAGAACAGAACACCACCACGCCGACCGCCCGGCCGCGGGTGCTGTCGGGTATCCAGCCGACCTCCGATTCGTTCCATCTCGGGAACTTCCTCGGCGCGCTGCAGCAGTGGGTTCCGTTGCAGGACGAGTTCGACGCCTACTACTTCATCCCCGATCTGCACGCGATCACCGTGCCGCAGGATCCGAAGGGGCTGCGACGGCGCACTCTGCGCGCGGCCGCTCAGCTGCTCGCCGTCGGCATCGATCCGGACCGGTCGGTGCTGTTCGTCCAGAGCCAGGTACCCGAGCACGCCGAGCTGGCGTGGGTGCTGAGCTGCATCACCGGCTTCGGTGAGGCGGGCCGGATGACGCAGTTCAAGGACAAGTCCGCCAAGGAGGGCACCGAGCACGCCAGCGTCGGTCTGTTCACCTACCCCGTGCTCATGGCGGCAGACATCCTGCTGTACCGGCCGCAGCGCGTGCCGGTGGGGGAGGATCAGCGTCAGCACCTCGAGCTGACCCGTGACCTCGCGCAGCGGTTCAACACCCGGTTCGGCAAGACGTTCGTCGTTCCCGAGCCGCAGATCATCAAGGGCACCGCCAAGATCTACGACCTGCAGAACCCCACGGCGAAGATGAGCAAGTCCGCGGCCACCCCGGCCGGCCTGATCAACCTGCTCGACGATCCGAAGGTGTCGGCCAAGAAGATCAAGTCGGCGGTGACGGACAACGAGCGCGAGATCCGCTTCGACCCCGAGAACAAGCCCGGCGTGAGCAACCTGCTCACCATCCAGGCCGCGCTGTCCGGCCGGCCGGTCGACGAACTCGTCGCCGGCTACGCGGGCAAGGGGTACGGCGATCTCAAGGCCGACACCGCGGAGGTGCTCACCGAGTTCGTCGTGCCGCTGCAGGCGAAGGTCGACGAGTACCTCGCCGACGAGGCGGAGCTGCTGCGCATCCTGTCGACCGGTGCCGATCAGGCCCGCGAGGTGGCTTCCCGGACACTCGGGCAGGTCTATGACAGGGTGGGATTCCTGCCCCGCAAGTAGCCGGGGCGTGCCCCGCACACAGCCCGGGGCGGCGGAACGCGGAAGGAGCTGCCCACCGATGGCCGACGATTCCACCGAACCGTCGAAACCGGGGTTTCTCGAGCGGCAACGAGCGGCGCATCCGTCGCTCGACCACCTGGTACGGGCCGGCCTGCGGTACCAGGAGCAGAAGGGCGACTACTACGCCGCGGGAATCACGTACTTCAGTGTGCTGTCCCTGATTCCCATCCTGATGCTGTCGTTCTCGGTGGCCGGTTTCGTGCTCGCGGGCCGGCCCGAGACCCTCGAGCAGCTGCAGACCGCGATCGCCCAGAACATCCCCGGCGAGCTCGGCGCGACGGTGCAGGGCCTGGTGGACTCCGCGATCGCGTCCCGCAGCGCGGTGGGAACCGTGGGCTTGCTCACCGCCGCGTACGCGGGGATCGGCTGGATCACCAACCTGCGGGACGCGCTCACGGCGATGTGGGACCATCCGCATGTCAAGGACGGGTTCGTGCGCACCAAGGTCAACGACGCACTGACCCTCCTCGGCCTGGGACTCGCCATCGTGGCGTCGCTGGCCCTGTCGGCCGCGAGCAGCGGACCCGTCATGGACCTCTTCGTCGGGGTGCTGCGGCTCGAGAACGTGCCCGGCATCGGGGTGGCGCTGACGGTGACGACGATCGCCCTCGCCGTGTGCGCGACGTGGTTGCTGTTCACCTGGGTGATCGCCCGGCTGCCCCGGGAGCCCGTCACCTTCCGCAGCGCGATGCGGGCCGGCCTGCTCGCCGCCGTGGCGTTCGAGGTGTTCAAGCAGGTCGGCTCGATCTACCTCTCCCGGGTCACCAGCGGTCCCGCCGGGGTAGCGTTCGGCCCGATCCTCGGCGTGCTGGTGTTCGCGAACCTGACCGCCCGGATGCTGCTGTTCGCCACGGCGTGGGCGGCGTCGTCCAAGGAGAATCTGGTCCTGGCCCACGTGCCGCCCCCGGAGCTGGCTCGGATCACGCCGCGGGTGGAGGTGCACGAGGGTCCCGGCCTGCGCGGCGGTCTGGCGCTCGTCGGTGCCGGTGCGGTCGGCGGGGCCCTGCTCAGCGAGCGCTCGCGCGCCATTCGTCGAGCTGTGCGAGCGCGGTTTCGGCGGTAGCGACCGCCTCGTCCCGGTCGACGCGGGCGAGCAGCAGCGTGCTCAGCGACAGCGACGCCAGCACCCGCACCCGGTGGGCCAGCGTCTCGCCGTCGGCGGCGGGATCGAGGGCGCGCAGCGCGTGGGCGAACGCGGTCGCCAGCTCGGTGCGGTAGGCGGCGACGACCGCGCGTTGCGCCTCGTCGTGCGCGGCGAGGCCCGCGGCGCTGTTGAGCAGCAGGCAGCCGCGGCGCGGCGAGTCGTCCGGCAGGGCCGCGACGGTGCGGGCCAGCGCCCGGAAGTAGCGTGCCGCCGCATCGGCGGCGACGGGTTCGTCGGTGAGGACGCGCAGCCGGGGACGCACGACACGGTCGAGGTAGTCCCGCACGGCGGCGTCGAACAACCCGCGCTTGCTGCTGAAGGCGTTGTAGAGACTCGACCTGTTCAGGCCGGTCGCCCGCTCGAGCTCGGGGACGGACGTGGCTTCGAAACCCTTGTCCCAGAACAAATCCCGCGCTCTTTCCACGACATCGGTGGCGTCGAACCCCGGTGGCCGTCCCATGCGTCCTTCCGATCCCCCGTTGTGCAATGACCGGTCCAGTATATATTGGAAAGGTCAGTTCAATACTCCGGAGCCGCCGGGACTGTCCCGGCGGCTCGATACGTGAGGAAGGTTCACACCCGGTGACCTCTAGCACCCAGATCCAGCTGGTCCGGCGCCCCGTCGGCTGGCCGTCGCACGACGACTTCCGCACCGTGACGGCCGACCTGCCCGACCTCGGCCCGAACCAGGTCCGCGTCGTCAACGAGTTCGTCTCGGTGGACCCCTACATGCGGGGACGGATGAACGACGTGAAGTCCTACATCCCGCCGTTCGCCCTGGGGGAGACCATGACCGGCGGCGCCGTCGGCCGCGTCGTGGAGTCGACGTCGCCGGCCCACCCCGTCGACTCGGTCGTACTGCACGATCTGGGCTGGCGCGACGTCGCGCAGGGCGACGCCGCCGCCTTCCGCGTGGTCGACGAGCTGCCGGGGGTCCCGAACTCCGCCTACCTCGGCATCCTCGGGCTGACGGGACTGACCGCCTACGTCGGTCTGATGCACATCGCCCGCATGCAGCCGGGGGACACCGTCTTCGTCTCCGGGGCCGCCGGGGCGGTGGGCACCGCCGCCGGACAGATCGCCCGGCTCGAGGGAGCGAGCCGGGTGCTCGGCTCCGCCGGCTCCGAGAGCAAGGTCGCGATGCTCACCGAGCGCTACGGCTACGACGACGCGTTCGACTACAAGTCGGCGCCCGTGCGGCGTCAGCTGCGCCGGGCCGCGCCCGACGGGATCGACGTGTACTTCGACAATGTCGGGGGCGACCATCTCGAGGCGGCCCTCGACGTCCTGCGCGACGGCGGCCGGGCCGCCCTGTGCGGCGCGATCGCCTTGTACAACAACACCGAACGCACGGCGGGCCCGGACAACATGGCCAACATCATCACCCGCGGCCTGACCCTGCAGGGCTTCACCCTCGGCCACTACACCCACGTCTTCCCCGAGTTCGCGGCGAAGATGGGGCCGTGGCTCGCGGCCGGCGACGTGGTGTTCGACGAGACGATCGTCGACGGCATCGGCAACTCGGTCGATGCCTTCCTCGACCTCATGCGCGGGCGCAACGTCGGCAAGATGCTCGTCCGAACCGCCTGACGTCCGGAGCCGGAACGGCCGGCGTCGTGCAGCGGAAGATTCGCTCCAGTGCCGGGCGGGCGCACCTTCCCGGCCGTAGAGTCGGGCGCATGAAAGCCCTCCAGTACACCGAGATCGGCTCCGAGCCGGTCGTCGTCGACGTCCCCACCCCGGCGCCCGGGCCGGGTGAGATCCTGCTGAAGGTCACCGCGGCCGGCTTGTGCCACTCGGACATCTTCGTGATGGACATGCCGGCAGAGCAGTACATCTACGGTCTTCCCCTCACCCTCGGCCACGAGGGCGTCGGCACCGTCGCCGAACTCGGCGCCGGCGTCACCGGATTCGAGACGGGGGACGCCGTCGCCGTGTACGGGCCGTGGGGGTGCGGTGCGTGCCACGCGTGCGCGCGCGGCCGGGAGAACTACTGCACCCGCGCCGCCGAGCTGGGCATCACCCCGCCCGGTCTCGGCTCGCCCGGGTCGATGGCCGAGTACATGATCGTCGACTCGGCGCGCCACCTCGTCCCGATCGGGGACCTCGACCCCGTCGCGGCGGTTCCGCTCACCGACGCGGGCCTGACGCCGTACCACGCGATCTCGCGGGTCCTGCCCCTGCTGGGACCCGGCTCGACCGCGGTCGTCATCGGGGTCGGCGGACTCGGGCACGTCGGCATCCAGATCCTGCGCGCCGTCAGCGCGGCCCGCGTGATCGCCGTCGATCTCGACGACGACCGACTCGCGCTCGCCCGCGAGGTCGGCGCCGACGCGGCGGTGAAGTCGGGCGCCGGGGCGGCGGACGCGATCCGGGAGCTGACCGGCGGTGAGGGCGCGACGGCGGTGTTCGACTTCGTCGGCGCCCAGTCGACGATCGACACGGCGCAGCAGGTGGTCGCGATCGACGGGCACATCTCGGTGGTCGGCATCCATGCCGGCGCCCACGCCAAGGTCGGCTTCTTCATGATCCCGTTCGGCGCGTCCGTCGTGACGCCGTACTGGGGCACGCGGTCCGAGCTGATGGACGTCGTGGACCTGGCCCGTGCCGGCCGGCTCGACATCCACACCGAGACGTTCACCCTCGACGAGGGACCCACGGCCTACCGGCGGCTACGCGAGGGCAGCATCCGCGGCCGCGGGGTGGTCGTCCCGGGCTGACACGACGACGAAGGCTCCGCACTCGGATCGAGTGCGGAGCCTTCGTCGGGTACGGGGATCAGCGAGCGAACAGCAGCGCGCGCTTGACCTCCTGGATCGCCTTCGTCACCTGGATGCCGCGCGGGCACGCGTCGGTGCAGTTGAAGGTGGTGCGGCAGCGCCACACGCCCTCGACGTCGTTGAGGATGTCGAGACGCTCGGCGGCGCCCTCGTCACGGCTGTCGAAGATGAACCGGTGCGCGTTGACGATGGCGGCGGGACCGAAGTAGCTGCCGTCGTTCCAGTACACCGGGCACGAGGTGGTGCAGCACGCGCACAGGATGCACTTGGTGGTGTCGTCGAACCGGGCACGGTCGGCCTGCGACTGGATCCGCTCGCGGGTGGGCTCGTTGCCCGTGGCGATGAGGAACGGCTTCACGGCGCGGAACGCGTCGAAGAAGGGCTCCATGTCGACGACGAGGTCCTTCTCGACCGGCAGGCCGCGGATCGGCTCGACGGTGATGGTCACCGGCTTGCCGTCCTTGGGCAGCATGTCCTTCATCAGGATCTTGCAGGCCAGGCGGTTGACGCCGTTGATCCGCATGGCGTCCGAGCCGCACACCCCGTGCGCGCAGCTGCGGCGGAACGTGAGGGTGCCGTCGAGGTAGCCCTTCACGTAGAGCAGCAGGTTGAGCATGCGGTCCGACGGCAGCGCCGGAACCTGGAAGCTGTCCCAGTGCTGACCCTTGCCGTCCTCGGGGTTGAACCGCGCGATCTTGAGGGTGACCATCGTGGCGCCCTCGGGCACGGGTGGCAGGTTCGAGACGTCGGCTTCGTTCTTCTCGAGGGTTGTCATCAGTACTTCCGCTCCATCGGCTCGTAGCGGGTCTGCACCACCGGCTTGTAGTCCAGGCGGATGGGGGAGATCAGCTCCGTCCCCTCCTTGTAGGCCATGGTGTGCTTGAGGAACTTCTCGTCGTCGCGCTTCGGGAAGTCCTCGCGGGCGTGACCGCCGCGCGATTCCTTCCGGTTGAGCGCACCGGCGACGGTGACCTCGGCCATCTCGAGCAGGAAGCCCAGCTCGACGGCCTCGAGCAGGTCGCTGTTGTAGCGCTTGCCCTTGTCCTGGACGGTGATGTTCTTGTACCGCTCCTTCAGCGCGTGGATGTCCTCGAGCGCCTTGGTGAGCGTCTCCTCGGTGCGGAACACCGAGGCGTTGTTGTCCATGGACTGCTGCAGCTCGCTGCGGATGTCCGCCACGCGCTCCTTGCCGCCCGCGCCCAGGATCCGCTCGAGCCACTCCACGACGTTGCGGGCCGGGTCCTCCGGCAGGTCCACGTGGTCGTGGGTGTTGGCGTACTCGGCCGCGGCGATGCCGGCGCGACGGCCGAACACGTTGATGTCGAGCAGCGAGTTGGTGCCGAGACGGTTGGCGCCGTGGACGGAGACGCAGGCGCACTCGCCCGCGGCGTACAGGCCCGGGACCTCGTCCTCGTTGTTGCGCAGCACCTCACCGTTGATCTTGGTGGGGATGCCGCCCATCACGTAGTGGCAGGTCGGGTACACCGGCACGAGCTCGGTGACGGGGTCGACGCCGAGGTAGGTGCGGGCGAACTCGGTGATGTCCGGGAGCTTCTCCTCGAGGACGTCCTCACCGAGGTGCGTCACGTCGATGTAGACGTAGTCCTTGTTCGGGCCGGCGCCGCGGCCCTCGAGCACCTCGAGCACCATCGAGCGGGCGACGATGTCGCGGGGCGCGAGGTCCTTGATGGTGGGGGCGTAGCGCTCCATGAAGCGCTCGCCGTCGGCGTTGCGGAGGATGCCGCCCTCGCCGCGCACGGCCTCGGAGATCAGGATGCCCAGGCCCGCGAGTCCCGTCGGGTGGAACTGGTGGAACTCCATGTCCTCGAGCGGCAGGCCCTTGCGGAAGATGATGCCCATGCCGTCACCGGTGAGGGTGTGCGCGTTGGACGTCGTCTTGTACATCCGGCCCGAGCCGCCGGTGGCGAACACGATCGACTTCGCGTGGAAGATGTGGATCTCGCCGGTGGCGAGCTCGTAGGCGATGACGCCGGTGGCGACGGGACCCTCGGGGGTCTGCGTCAGCGAGATGTCGAGGGCGTAGAACTCGTTGAAGAACTCCACGTCGTGCTTGACGCAGTTCTGGTAGAGCGTCTGCAGGATCATGTGACCGGTGCGGTCGGCCGCGTAGCAGGCGCGCCGTACCGGGGCCTTGCCGTGGTCACGGGTGTGGCCACCGAACCGGCGCTGGTCGATCTTGCCCTCGGGGGTGCGGTTGAACGGCAGACCCATCTTCTCGAGGTCGAGCACCGCGTCGATGGCCTCCTTGGCCATGATCTCCGCAGCGTCCTGGTCGACGAGGTAGTCGCCACCCTTGACGGTGTCGAAGGTGTGCCACTCCCAGTTGTCCTCCTCGACGTTCGCGAGGGCGGCGCACATGCCGCCCTGCGCGGCGCCGGTGTGGCTGCGGGTCGGGTAGAGCTTGGTCAGAACTGCGGTGCGGGCGCGGGGACCGGCCTCGATGGCCGCACGCATGCCGGCGCCGCCGGCACCGACGATGACCACGTCATAACGATGTTCCTGCATGAAGTCGTAGCTCCCCTAGCTCGCAACGATGTTGGGGTCGAAGGTGAAGATCACATAGGTGCCCAGGCCCATGATCAGGATCATCGACACGACCAGGATCGTGTTGAGCCAGAATCGGGTCGAGTCCTTGCGGGAGTAGTCCGCGATGACGGTGCGCAGGCCGTTGCCGCCGTGGAGCTGCGCGAGCCAGAGCATCGACAGGTCCCAGAACTGCCAGAACGGGCTGGACCAGCGTCCGGCGACGAATGCGAAGTTGATGCGGTGCACGCCCTCGTCCAGCATCAGCATGATGAACAGGTGGCCGAGCACCAGGATGATCAGGGCGAGACCGGACAGGCGCATGAACAACCAGGCGTAGAGCTCGAAGTTGTTCTTCGCGGCGCGGCGCGGGGAGCGCGGATTGTCGAGGCTGGCCGGGCGGTCGTACGCCGTGCCGAGAGTCTTGGCTTCAGTCATCTCAGTGCCCCGCAAACATGTTGTAGAAGATGCGACCGGCGGCCGGGATCATCACCACGAACCAGATCGCCAGGACCGTCCAGAGCATCACCCGCTGGTACTGCGGGCCCTTGGACCAGAAGTCCACGAGCATCACGCGCAGGCCGTTGAGGGCGTGGTAGAGCACCATCGCCACCAACCCGAGCTCCATGAGACCGACGACGGGATTCTTGTAGGTCTCGATGACACTGTCGTAGGTCTCGGGATTCACCCGGACGAGTGCCGTGTCCAGGACGTGGACGAAAAGGAAGAAGAATGTCGCCACGCCTGTGATCCGGTGCAGAACCCAGGACCACATGCCCGGGTCTCCCCGGTAAAGCGACCGTGTGCGCCCCGGTGCGGGAGCGGCTTCAGTCGTGCTGCTCATCGAGTGCTGTGCCTCCAACGTCAATGGTGGACGCGTCGAGCCTCTCCAGCCTCTGGGGGATTCCGCAGCACGGGCTCGACGTGAACCTGAACCGACTTCGACCGACTTTAGTCCTATCCGAAAGTCGGGAACTAATTCGCGTGGCGGTTCGTACGGCCGCCAAATAACAAGTTGGGTATGCCTTTCCAACTGTGATCTGGCCCGGGCGGGGCGGTGGACCGTGGAATCGGCCACCGTGACAGGATGGGCAACCATGCCGGACGTAGACTGGAAAACCTTGCGCGCCAAAGCACATGAGGTGATGGGCCGCGCGTACGCACCCTACTCCCGTTTCCCGGTGGGGGCTGCGGCGCTCGTGGACGACGGACGGATCGTCGTCGGATGCAATGTGGAAAATGTCTCACACGGAGTGGGCCTGTGTGCCGAATGTGTACTGGTCGGTAACTTGATCTCCGGTGGTGGCGGGCGGTTGCGCGCCGTCGCCGTCTGCGACGCGCGTGGGGCCGTCCTGAGCCCGTGCGGGCGCTGCCGGCAGATCCTCGCCGAACACGGCGGTCCCGAACTCGAGGTCGACACGCGTCGCGGTCCGCGGCCCCTCTCCGAACTGCTGCCGGACGCGTTCGGGCCCGGTGACCTGGACGCGGTGCGCGAGGCGGGAGGGACCGATCGTGCCTGACGCCCTGTCGATCATCACCCGCAAACGGGACGGCAAGGAACTCGGCGGCGCCGAGATCGACTGGATCATCGAGGCGTTCACCCGTGGTGTCGTCGCCGACGAGCAGATGGCGGCCCTCGCGATGGCGGTCTACTTCCGGGGCATGACGCGCGCCGAGACCGCCCGCTGGACCACCGCCATGATCGACTCGGGCCGGCGTCTCGACTTCACCGGACTGGGCCTGCCCACCGTCGACAAGCACTCCACCGGCGGCGTAGGCGACAAGATCACCCTTCCGCTGGCTCCGCTCGTCGCTGCCTGCGGCGTCGCAGTACCCCAGCTCTCCGGCCGCGGACTCGGCCACACCGGCGGCACCCTCGACAAGCTCGAGGCGATTCCCGGCTGGCGGGCGGAACTGAGCACCGCCGAGATCGCCGAAATCCTCGCCGACCCGGCGGTGGGTGCAGTCGTCTGCGCGGCCGGCGCCGATCTCGCCCCGGCCGACCGCCGCCTCTATGCCCTGCGCGACGTCACAGGCACGGTCGAGTCCATCCCCCTGATCGCCAGCTCGATCATGAGCAAGAAGATCGCCGAAGGCACCGGCGCCCTCGTCCTCGACGTCAAGGTCGGCTCCGGGGCGTTCATGAAGAACCTGGGCGACGCCCGCGAGCTCGCCCGCACCATGGTCGAGCTGGGCGAGGACGAGGGGCTGCACACCACCGCGCTCCTCACCCGGATGGACGTCCCGCTCGGGCGCACCGCCGGCAATGCCCTCGAGGTGCGCGAGGCCGTCGAGGTGCTCGCCGGCGGCGGCCCGTCGGACGTGGTCGAGCTGACCCTCGCCCTCGCCCGCGAGATGCTCGCCGCCGTCGGTCGCGACGACGTCGACCCCGCGGACCGGCTGCGCGACGGCACCGCCATGGACCGGTGGCGCGCGATGATCGCCGCGCAGGGCGGTGACCCCGACGCGCCGCTGCCCGCGGCCCGGTACACCGAGGAACTGCGCGCACCCGGCGACGGCGTGCTGACCGAACTCGACGCGGTGGCGGTGGGCGTGGCCGCATGGCGACTCGGCGCCGGCCGGGAACGGCAGGGCGAACCCGTGCAGGCTGCGGCGGGGATCGAGCTGCACGCGAAGCCGGGGGACCGGGTCCGCGCCGGGGACACGATCGCCACCCTGCACACCGACACCCCGGTGAAGTTCCCCGCCGCGATGGCGACCCTCGGCGAGGGCGTGCACATCGCCGATTCCGCGCCGGCGACACGACCGCTCGTCGTCGAGCGGATCACCGCCTAGCCGACTACCGTCGGGGCATGACGGAGCCGGCGACGACACTGACCGAACCCGCGCTGCGGACCGCGCCGAAAGTACTTCTGCACGACCACCTGGACGGCGGTCTGCGGCCGGGAACCGTGCTCGAACTGGCCGAGGCCTGCGGCTACCGGCTGCCGGCCGGCACGGAACCCGAACTGGCGCGCTGGTTCCGGGACTCGGCCGACAGCGGCTCGCTCGAGCGTTACCTCGAAACGTTCGCGCACACGGTGGCCGTCATGCAGACCCCGGACGGCCTCGAGCGGGTCGCCCGCGAATGCGTGCTCGACCTCGCCGCCGACGGCGTCGTCTACGCCGAGGTCCGCTTCGCCCCCGAACAGCATCTCGAGCGGGGACTCGACCTGGACTCCGTGGTCGAGCACGTGCTCGAGGGCTTCCGATCGGGGGAGTCCGCGGTGGAGGCCTCCGGTGCCCAGCCCATCCGGGTGCGGCTGCTGCTCACCGCGATGCGGCACGCCGCCCGGTCCCGTGAGATCGCCGAACTCGCGGTGCGGTTCCGCGACCGCGGCGTCGTCGGGTTCGACATCGCCGGTGCCGAGGCCGGCTACCCACCGAGCCGGCATCTCGATGCCTTCGAGTACATGCGCGCCGCCAGCGCGCACTTCACGATCCACGCGGGGGAAGCATTCGGACTGCCGTCCATCCACGAGGCCATCGCGTTCTGCGGCACCGACCGCCTCGGTCACGGTGTGCGCATCGTCGACGACATCACCGTCGCCGAGGACGGCACCGCCACTCTCGGTCTGCTGGCGAACTACGTGCGCGACAAGCGGATTCCGCTCGAACTGTGCCCGAGTTCGAACGTGCAGACCGGCGCCGTCGACACCCTGGAACAGCATCCGTTCGACCTGCTGGCACGCCTGCGGTTCCGCGTCACCGTCAACACCGACAACCGGCTGATGAGCGACACGACGATGAGCAAGGAGATGATGCGGCTGGTCGAGACGTTCGGGTACGGCTGGTCCGACCTCGAGCGGTTCACGATCAACGCGATGAAGTCCGCGTTCCTGCCGTTCGATCAGCGGCTCGAGATCATCGACGACGTGATCAAGCCCGGCTACGCCGTCCTGATCGGCTGACAGTACCCGCGGCGGACAGTACCGTCGGCGGACCTCACCTCGTAGGGTCGAGGTATGAGGGACCGCGTCCCGCCCTCGGCAACTCTCGGCGACGTGCTCGCCGCGCGCCGACGCCGCCGGTTCGTCGGGCGTGCGGCCGAACTCGAGCTGGTACGTGCCGCCCTCGACGCACCCCGGTCCCCGTTCTCGGTGCTGTACCTGTACGGACCCGGAGGGATCGGCAAGACCAGCCTGCTCGACGAGGTCGCCGATCTCGCCGCGGGGGCCGGGTCGGCTCTCGTGCGTCTCGACGGGCGGGACCTCGTCCCCCATCCGGCCGCCGTCCTCGCCGCGTTGGAGAAGCACCTCGACGTGGGCGCGGACCGAATCGCCACCGCGTCCGGGCAACGCCTCGTGACGGTGATCGACACGTACGAGGCACTCGCACCGATCGACGGCTGGATCCGCCGGAATCTGCTGCCGCGGTTCCCGGACGACGCGGTGACCGTGATCGCGGGGCGGGATCCACCGTCGCCGCAGTGGCGCTCGGATCTCGCCTGGGGCGAGCTGCTGCGGGTGGTGTCGCTGCGCAACCTCGCTCCCCGGGAGAGCGTCGAATACCTGCGCGCCGCCGGGGTCCGGGACGACCTGCACGAGCGTCTCTGCCGCGTGACCCACGGCCACCCCCTGGCGCTGTCGCTGCTCGCCGACGCGGTGCTCCGCGGCGGCAGCGCCGACGCCGATCCGCTGACCCCCGACCTGGTGGGAACTCTGCTGCGCCGGTTCGTCGACGAGGAACCCGGCACGGTCCACCGGCGGGCACTGGAGGTGTGCGCACTCGCCCGCGTGACCACGGAATCGCTCCTGCGGGACGCGCTCGGCGCGGACGACGACTGTGCGCACGACGCGTTCCGGTGGCTTCGGAGCCTGTCCTTCGTCGAGACCGGCGCCGACGGGCTCCATCCTCACGACCTGGCCCGCGACGTCATCGACGCCGACCTGTGGTGGCGGGACGCCGACAGCTATGCCGACGTCTTCCGCCTCGTGTGGCGGCACATCCATCGGGCGCTCGACTCGACGACCGGCCGGCGGCAACAGCAGGCGATCTTCGATCTCAAGTTCGTGTTCCGCAACCTCGCCGGCGTGCTGTCGCCCGTGCAGTGGGAGAGCTGGGGCCGACACTATCCCGAGCCCGCCACCGCTGCCGACCGCGCGGCGGTCGTCGAGCTGATCGGGACCGCGGAGGGAGAGGAGTCCGCCCGGCACGCACAGTGGTGGCTCGCACGGCAACCCGACGGCTTCTTCGTGCTCCGGTACCTGGACGGGACCGTCCGCGGCGTGATCGGGCTGCTGGATCTCACCCGCGCCGCCGAGGCGGATCGGGTCCGCGACCCGGGTGCCGCGGCGGGATGGCGGGTCGCACAGCGATGTACGCCGGTGCGCGAGGGCGAGGTCGTCACCCAGACCCGGTTCGTCGTGGACCGGGAGGAGTACCAGGACCCCTCGCCGACGCTCAACGCAGTCCCGATTCTCACGATCCAGCGATGCCTCACCACCCGGGGCCTTGCCTACGACGTGCTCGCCCTGGCCGAGCCGGACCGGTGGGACGACTACTTCGCCGTGGCCGATCTGCCGCGCGTCGCCGGCGGCGATTTCGTCGTCGGTGGCCGCCGGTTCGGTCTGTTCGCCCACGATTTCCGGCGCGTCCCGGTCGACGCCTGGCTCGAGCGGGTGACGGACCGGGCGCTGGCCCGCGGTCCGTCCCCGTCCGCGCCCGGCGCACCCGTGCTGCTCGTCCTCTCCCAACCCGAGTTCGCGCAGTCGGTCAAGCAGGGCCTGCACGACCTGCGGCGGCACGATCTCCTCGCCCGCAATCCGCTGCTGCGAACTCGAGTGCTCCACGACCGGACCGGCTCCGGGGAACCCGACGTCGCGCTGCTCGAGGAGGTGCTCCGCGACGCGGTCGCCACCCTGGCCGACCACCCCCGCGACGACAAACTGCTGCGGGCCGTGGATCGGACGTACCTGCGACCGGCCGCAACCCAGGAATCGGCCGCAGCGGCGCTCGGACTGCCGTTCAGCACCTATCGCAGGCATCTGACCGCAGGTGTGGAGCGGATCGTGTCGTGGCTGTGGGACCAGGAGGTGTACGGCCGCCGGCAGTGAGCACGACCGAGCACCGAACGGACTGGTGACCGAGCACAATCCGGCCGCATGCTTCTCGCACTCGAACGAGGAGGTGCCGGAAATGGTGACACGAATCGGTGATCGTGCCGTGGTGCTCGGAGCGGGAACGGCCGGTTTGCTTGCCGCACGGGTGTTGTCGGATGCGTACTCGGATGTGGTGGTGATCGATCACGACCGGCTGCCGGACGGTGCCGCGGCGCGGCGCTGTGTACCGCAGGGACGGCACATCCATGTGCTGGTGGCCGGCGGGATGCGCGCCATCGAGAATCTGCTGCCCGGCCTCACCGCGGAGCTCGTCGCAGACGGGGCGCCGCTGGTGGACCAGTGCGGCGACGTGCGCTGGTATCTCGGCGGCCACCGCCTCCGGCAGACGGAGAGCGGCCTGACGGCGGTGAGCGCGAGCCGGCCGAATCTCGAACATCGGATCCGGTCCCGCGTCGCCGCACTGCCCGGAGTGCGGATCGTCGACCGGTGCGACGCGCTGGGGGCGATGGTGAGCGGTGACGGTCGACGGGTCACCGGCGTGCGCGTGCTCCGCCGGGCGGACGGCAGCGTCGAGGAAGTGCTCGACGCCGATCTCGTCGTCGACGCCACCGGGCGTGGTTCGCGAACCCCGGCGTGGCTCGAGCAGCTCGGATACCCCCCACCCGAGCGGGAGGAGGTCCGCGTCGATCTCACGTACGTCACCCGTACCTACCCTGCCGATCCGGCACGCATGGGCGGCGACCTGGGTATTCTGCTCGCGCCGTCCCCGCCGGACCCGCGCGGCGCCGCCCTCCAGACGATCGAGAACGGTCGCTGTCTCGTGACGGCGGTCGGCATGCTCGGTCACCGGCCCCCGGCCTCACCGGAGGGCTGGGTGGACTTCGTGCGGTCCTTGCCGTGGCCGGACGTGTACGACGCGATCCGGGACGCCGAGCCGCTCGACGCACCCCGGTCGTACCACTTTCCGGCGAGCCGGCGCTTGCGATACGAACGGTGCCGGCGGCTGCCGCAGGGGCTGCTGGTGATCGGCGACGCGGTGTGCAGCTTCGACCCGATCTACGCGCAGGGCATGAGCGTCGCGGCGTTCGAAGCCGTGCTCCTCGCCGAACACCTTGCCCGCGGCCGGGAACCGGACCCGCACCGGTGGTTCCGGGACGTGGCGAAGGTCGTCGCCGTGCCCTGGGACATGGCGACCGGCGGTGACCTAGCCTGGCCGGAGGTCCAGGGCCGGCGCGGCGCGAAAGTGCGCGTGGCCAACCGCTATCTGCCGCTCGTCCACGCCGCTGCCGTGCAGGATGCCGAGGTGGTCCGCGCATTCTTCCGGGTCGCGGCGATGGTGGACCCGCCGGGGCGGCTGGTCGCCCCGCCGATACTGCGCCGGGTGCTCCGGCGATCGATCAGTGCTTGTGCAGCCGGGCCTCGAACTCCCGCTCGAGAGCCCGCCACGCCTCTGCCTCCGCGGTGAACGGCGCGCTGGGCGCGAGCCGTGTCGGATCCGGTTCGAGCACGTAGTTGACGAACCAGCCTAGCTCGGTGGAGCCGGCCAGCGTGGCGTCGGTGCTGTCGTCCTCGGCGTAGTTCGCGGCGTCGGTGAACAGCTCGACCGCCAGATCCAGCTGATCGGCGTCCACCGCCTCGGTGCCGTGCTCGATGTCGTCCGCGATCCCGGGCAGCACGTACACGTTCTCGTCCGTCACGTCGATCTCGAGGGAACCGTCCGTCGCCGCGTGCCGGATGTCGTCGTAGGTGCTCAGCGCCGCCAGGTCGTGGTCGTGGTGGTCGGCGAGATAGCGCGCCAGCGCCCGCTCGGTGGGGAACACCAGGATCGTCCCGTCCCGGCCGAGGAACAACGCATCGTCGTCGACGTAGCAGCGCAGGGTGAACCACGTGCCGTCGGAGGCGATGATCTTGACCGGGTCGATCCCGACCGCGGTCCAGAAGCTCGTCTCCTCGTCCTCGTCCCCGTCGACGAACTCGTACTCCTCGTCCTCCGCCTCCTCGGCCGCGTCCTCGGCCTCGACGACGTTCTCCTCGGCCGCGACGAGTTCCGCCTCGGCTTCGGCGACGAGTTCGGGGTCCACCTCGGGCGACTTCACGACGCCGTCGATCGCGTCGAGCACCGCGTCCCAGTCCTCGGCGACGGCCGCGCCGACCCGATTCCACAGTTCCACGCCCTCGCGGCCCTCGAACGCCGCGACTCCGTGGCTCAGCAGCGCCTCGATCTCGGCGCGCTCGAAGAACTTCGTCACCGGCTCGAGTTCGCACACGTCGCCGAGGACGGACGCGATGTCGAACGTGTTCTGCAGTTCGGCGACGGACTCCGGATCCGCGTCGTCCGCCACGAGTTCCGGCACGCCGATCAGGTCGTACGAATGGCTCTCGTCCGGCTCGAACTCCTCCGCCGCGAGTTTCGACACGACCGGCCAGGCCGGATGCTCGACGAGGTCGTTGTCGGCGCCGGAGCGGACGAACGCAACGAGCTCGGCCACCGCGCCGAACGCATACAGATCGTCACCGTGGCCCAGGAACGCCTCCCATTCGTCGTCGCCCTCGCGCCACCGCGGCGCCCAGAGGGTCGCGACGTCGCCGTCGGTGAGACCGAGCTCGATCGGGACGATGTCTCCAGCCATGGTCGCCAAGCCTAGCCACCTCCGGGCCGAAGACATAGCGGAGCGGCGGTGAGACAGCCGTCACCCGAGCGCGCCACGGAGATCCCCGAGCAGACGGGCCCGTTCGGCGGCGGCGACCCGTGCGGCCTCGTGCGCCGTGGCCAGGATCGATGCCGCCACGTCCCGGGTGCGGTGCCCGCGCAACGTCTCGGCGAGCCACAGTCCGGTCAGGGCGCCGTTGCCGTCCACCTCGGCCCGCACGAGACCGTCCGGACTCGTCGCAGTGCCCGAGACCACGCCGAGCGCGGCCACGCAGTCCTGCAGGGCCCCGAGCCTCGTGCGCACACTCTCCACGATCTCCGTCACGCGCTGGTCGCTCGCCGACATCGCGCTCACCACCGGAGCGCCGCACGAGTTCCGGCCGCGTGCCCGTCGTCGCGGCGCGCCCGCTGCACGGCATCGTGGGTGGTCAGGCCCAGCCGGTTCAGCAGTCCTTCCGGCATGCCTCCGTCCGCCAGTTCCTCTCGGTGCCGCGCGGCGGCCTCGAGTGTCGTGAGTCGGCACAGCGACACGATCTGCTCGGCCAGTTGTGCTGTGCCGTAGCGTAGTTCGCTCTGATCGATGTGAAGGTCGACGGGCAGGCCCTGTTCGGTGGTGCGCACCGAGATGGTGCCGGCCCGGTTCCGGGCGGTCGCCGTCGTGATGGTCGTCTCCGGGGTGTCCATACCGGACTTGGACGCGCACCCGCACCGATCGGTTCCCGTGTCACCCGGTGGGCCGGAAGAATCCCTGGAATCCCATCCCGCTGTTCGTGGTCCGGATCGGCGACACTTGCACCGGGTCACCCGCCTCGACCATGAGGCCGTTTCCGACGATCATCGCGACGTGCCCGTCCCACACCGCGAGATCGCCGGGTTGCACCGCGCTCGCATCGACTGCGGTTCCCACGTCCTGATCCTGGGCCAGGCGCGGAATCTGTACTCCGGCCTGTCCGTACGCCCACTGGGTCAGTCCGCTGCAGTCGAGGCCCTGCCCCGGCACGGTCCCACCCCACACGTAGGGCGTGCCCTGCTGGGAGAGCGCGTGACGCACCGCATCGGCCGCCGCCCGATTCGGTGCGACGGCCACGCTGCCGTCCGGTAGCCGCACCTCGGTTCCGGGGCCGCCGAAGGCCCGCGGCTCGCCGGACTGCGACGCGGCCGGACCCTGGCCCGGCGACACGGCCGGATCCTGGCCCGGCGACACGGCCGGATCCTGGCCCGGCGGTGCGGCCGAGGCAGGATCCGACGGCATCAGCTCTGCCATCCGTGCCGTGTGCTCCGCCAGCGCCGAGGTGACCCGGGCCAGGACGTCGAGTCCCGCTGCGATGTGCTCGACGGCCGCCACCAGCAGCATCATCTGTGCCTGCGGGAGGGCGGCAAGGGGAGCGGAGCGCTCGGCCAGCGTCGTGAACGAGTCGATCAGCCGGGCGATCTCGGCGGCGCCGGTCACGACGGTCGTCGTCGCGTCCACCGCGACGTCGGCGATGGCCGTCCCGCGGTCGGCGGCGGCGACGAGGTCGGCCAGGGCCCGTTCGCCGCTGCGGACGGCGGTCTCGGCGGCAGCGCCCGCCCAGTCCCACGCGAGCTCGCCCAGCGCGGCCCGGCCCACCGTGTGTACGCCCTCGACCAGTTCCGTGCAGGAGCGCAGTGCCGCGGCCGGATCGGTGGCGACGGCGCCGGTGCCGAACGCCGACAGCAGCTCGGCCAGGGGAGCGGTGAGCAGATCCACCTCCGGCATGCCGGTCACCGCGGCGCTCCGGCGGCCTTCAGCAGTGCCGACTGGGCGGTGACGGCGTGCTCGTAGGCGGCCGCGGTGGCACCGGCGACCGCACCCATTGCCGCGAAGGTGCCGCCGAGCCGGGTCAGTTCCGTCTCGTGGGCGCGGTGGGTGGCCGCGAACGCGGCGAGGAACGCGGCGCCGACCGGACCGAATGCCGTCGTGAGTGGCGCCGGATCCACCGCGTGTGCCTCGCCGGCGGCTTCGTGGAGCCGCTCGGCCATGGCCGTAGCGGTGCGTCCGAACGCCGCGATCGTCTCGGGTCGGGCACGTACCACGTCGTGGTTGCCGGTGCCTGCGTCCATTCGGGCTGCTCCCCCTCGGTGAAACGGATCGTCCTTCGACCGGTTGGACGCAGCGGGTGGTGCCCCGGTTCCGCGTCGACGAGCCGGATTTGTTCCCCGCCACGGGTTGTGGGACCTTGGAAGCGAGCCCGGAACCCGGGTTCCCGGACGAGGGGCGCCGTACCCGGTGTGCGACAAGACGGCCCGAGGGAGCCTGTGATGTCGTGGTTGGTGCTGGTGGTGTCCGGGGTGCTGGAAGCGGTGTGGGCCACGGCATTGGACAGATCCCGAGGCTTCACCCGTCTGGTTCCGACGGTCGTGTTCGTCACGGCGCTGACCGCGAGCATGGCGGGACTGGCCTATGCGATGCGTCGATTGCCGGTGGGAACGTCCTACGCCGTGTGGGTGGGGATCGGCGGGGTGCTCACCGTGGTCTACGCGATGGCGACCGGGAACGAATCGGTCTCGGCATGGAAGATCCTGTTCCTGACCATGATCGTCGGCGGCGTGGTGGGACTGAAGTTCGTCCACTGACACGGTCGCGGGTGCCGCCGCTGTCCTACTCGACGAAGCCCTCCTGCACGAGCCAGTCGTAGGCGACCTCGGCCGGCTCCTGGCCGTCGACGTCGATCCGTCCGTTCAGTTCGATGAGAGTCTCGTCGGTCAGTTTCCGGGAGACGGGAGCGAACAGCTCCGCGATCTGCGGGTTCTCGGTGAGGGTCTCGTCGCGGACGACGACCGCCACGTTGTAGATGGGGAAGAACTTCCGGTCGTCCTCGAGCACGGTCAGATCGAGGGCCTCGATCCGGCCGTCCGTGGTGAACGCCTCGCCGAAGTTGCAGTCGCCGCGCGCCGTCGCCTCGTAGATGGCGCCGGTGTCGAGCGTCCTGATGTTCTCGCGTGGGACACCGGATCCGAGCGGAATGCCGTAGGTGTCGAGCATCGGCTGCAGGCCGTCGTTGCGGTTGGCGAACTCGGATTCGACGCAGAAGGTGCGTTCGGCGACCGGGATGTTCGCGATGTCGGAGAGCGACGCCACGCCGAGTCGCTGGGCCTCGGCGCTGGTGGCCGCGAAACCGTAGGTGTTGTTCATGGGGGCGGGCGGCAGCCACACCAGGCCGTTCTCGCGCAGGTCCTCGTCGCGCACGGCCTCGTACTGCTCGCGCTCGTCGGGGATCGCTTCCTCGTGTCCGAGATAGGCGATCCAGGCCGTGCCGGTGTACTCCCACTGCAGATCGACCTGTCCCTCGAGCTGCGCCTGGCGGGAGCTGGCACTGCCGGGGATGTTGGTCAGATCCGTGACGTCCGCGCCCGCCGAACGCAGGAGGATCACTGCCATCTTCCCCAGGAGGATGCCCTCGGAGAAGTTCTTCGATCCCACCGAGATGCTCGCACCGTCGAGCGGCTCGACGGACTGCAGCGGGCCCGCGAGTTCGCCGGTGGGGACGAAACCGCCGGCGGTTCCCAATCCGCACGCGGCCAGCGTCGACGCCGCGAGGAGCGCTCCGGCGAGCCGGGACAGCAGGCGCGCGGTCACGGGCGGAGCCCCTTCGGCCGGACCGTGAACTCGAGCATGCGCCCCGCCCAGTCGACCAGAAGGGCGAGCAGCGCCACCAGCAGCGCGCCGCTGACGAGGACGGGATAGCGGAAGAGGGTGATGCCGGTGACGATGAGGGATCCGAGGCCGCCGGCGTTGATGAAGGTGGCGAGGGTGGCGGTGCCGACCAGCAGAACGAGCGCGGTGCGGACGCCGGTCATGATCACCGGCAGGGCGAGGGGCAGCTCGACCCGGAGCAACACGCCGAGCCCGGACATGCCGAGGCCGCGCCCGGCCTCGACGAGGGTCGGATCGACGCCTTCGATGCCGGTGATCGTGTTCCGCAGGACGGGCAGCACGGCATACAGGGTCAGGGCGACGACGGCGGTGCCGAATCCGAATCCCAGCCAGATGGCCAGCAGCACGAGCAGTCCGATGGCCGGCGCCGCCTGCCCGGCGTTGGCGACACCCACCGCGACGGGCGCGAGGGCGCGCGACGCGGGCCGGGTGAGGACGATCCCGAGCGGCACGGCGATCACCACGACGAGGATCGCCGAGACCACCGTGAGTTCGATGTGTTCGCGGAGGAGGGTCGAGATGGTGGCCCATTCGAGCTGGCGGGCCTCGATCGAGTCGAGGTCCGCGTTCGCGCGCCACAGCGCCCAGGCGGCGAACACCACGGCGACGACGAGTGGCAGGACGAACAGCATCGCGATACCGCCGCGCCGGCGCGGGGGAGGGCCTGGACGGGTTCCGGCCCGGGAGGACGCCGGTTCGGTGTCGATGCTCATGTGTGCTGTCCCGTCTCACCGGGGCCTGCGGCCGCGGACTGCGACTCACCGCCGCGGATCCGTCCGGTCACCGATTCGAAGTTGATCAATCCCTGGAATTCGCCGTGCCGTCCCGTCACGATCGCGGCCCCGTGAGCGGAGGCGAGCATCGTGTCCAGTGCGTCGTTGAGGGTGGCGTGCCGGTCGAGGGTGACCAGGTCGTCGGGGTCGCCGTCCGGGACGGTGCCCGAACCCTGCAGTTCGCGCACCCACAGCCAGGCCACGGGACGACGGCGCCGGTCGAGGACGACGACGGTGTCGTCCCCGCGTGCCCTGGCGCGTGCGACGGCCTCCTCGGCGGAGCTGCCGACTTCCGCGGTGGTGGGTTCGGCCAGTTCGACCTCCGCGACGCGGCTGAGCGAGAGCTGTTTGAGTGTGGAACCGGCACCGACGAATTTCTCCACGAACGGGCTCGCGGGTGCCGACAGGATCGTCTCGGGGGTGTCGTACTGTGCGACGTGCCCGCCCTCCTGCATGATCAGGATCCGGCTGCCCAGTTTGACGGCCTCGTCGATGTCGTGGGTGACGCACACGATCGTCTTCCGCAGATCGTCGTGGATGCGCAGCAGCTCGTCCTGCAACCGGAGCCGGGTGATCGGGTCCACCGCGCCGAACGGCTCGTCCATCAGCACGACGGGCGGGTCGGCGGCGAGGCCCCGGGCGACGCCGACCCGCTGCTGCTGCCCGCCGGACAGTTCCCGCGGGTAGCGGTCCCGGTACCGGTCCGGGTCGAGGTTGACCAGTTCGAGCAGTTCGGTGACGCGGTCCGCGGTTCGCCGCCGGTCCCAGCCCAGCAACCGGGGCACGATCGAAATGTTCTGCGCGACCGTCATGTGCGGAAAGAGGCTGCCGCCCTGGATCACGTACCCGATCCGCCGCCGCAGGTCGTCGACGTCCGCGGACCGGATGTCGTCGCCGCCGATCCGGATGGTTCCGGACGTGGGTTCGACGAGACGGTTGATCATCTTCAGCGACGTGGTCTTGCCGCAGCCCGACGGGCCCACGAACATCACGATCTCGCCCGCGGGGATGTGCAGGCTCAGACCGTCGACTGCCGGGCGCGCCTGCCCGGGGAACGTCTTGACCACGTCGATCAGGTCGATGTCGGTGCCGCTGATCTGCGCTGCGGACGGCGGCGGCGTGTTCATGTCAGGCACGGATTCCCTTCGAGACGGTGACCTTGCCGAGCGCGAGGAGCAGCGCGTCGAGCGCCAGCGCGAGGACGACCACTCCGATCGTGCCGACCAGGGCCGAGTTCAGTGCGTTCGCGCCGCCGATCTGCGACAGGCCCGTGAAGATGAACGAGCCGAGACCGGGGCCGAGCACGTAGGCGGCGATCGCGGCGATGCCCATGGACATCTGCGTCGAGACCCGCACCCCGGCGAGGATGACGGGCCAGGCCAGCGGGAGCCGGACGCGGGTGAGCGTGCCGATCTCGCCCATGCCGATTCCGCGTGCGGATTCGACGAGGGTGCCGTCGACGCCACGCAACCCGACCACCGCGTTGCGCAGCACCGGCAGGGTCGCGTAGAAGGCGACCGCGAGGAATGCCGGTGCCACCCCGATCCCGACGAGCGGGACGAGGATGCCGAGCAGCGCGAAGGACGGGACGGTCAGGCCGACGGCACTGAGGGTGTTGGCCACCGGTTCGAGCCGGGGGATCCGGGTGACGACCACCGCGAGCACGACGGCGACGACGGTGGCGAGAAGCACGGCCTGCACGACGAGGCTCACATGCTGGTACGCGCTGAAGGCGATCTGCGCCTTGCGCTCGTCGATGTAGTCCCACATGCCCACCCGTCCCGTCCGTCCGCAGGCCCGACTGTCACGATGGCACACGTGCCCCGCGGTCGGGGCGAGTCCGGAAAACGGGACTGCGGCGGACCGTGCGGGCGGGCTGCGCCGGTGGGCTGTGCCGGGAAGCAGTCGGCGACGGCGGGCGAGCGACGGCGTTCTATCCTTCCGGCATGGATTCGCTCGTCGTCGACCACCCGCTCGCCGCTGCCCTCCTGACCACGCTGCGCGACGAGCGCAGCGACAACGCAGCCTTCCGCTACGCGCTGCGCCGGCTGACCCAGATGCTGGTGTACGAGGCGATCCGGGACGCCCCGGTCGAGCAGTTCGAGGTGCGCACGCCGGTGGCGACGACGGTCGGTGTGCGCCTTCGGCAGCCACCGCTGCTGGTGCCGGTGCTGCGTGCGGGCCTCGGGATGGTGGAGCAGGCCCATGCGCTCATCCCGCAGGCGCGGGTGGGCTTCGTCGGACTGGCCCGCGACGAGAAGACGTTCGAGCCCGTGCCGTACCTCGAGTCGCTTCCCGACGACCTGTCCGGGCTGCCGGTGTACGTGCTCGATCCGATGCTCGCCACGGGAGGTTCGATGGTGCACACGATCGACCTGCTCGTCGCGCGCGGCGCGACCGATGTCACGGCGGTGTGCGTGGTCGCGGCTCCGGAGGGGGTGGCAGCCCTGTCCGAGTCCGGTCACCCGGTCCGGCTCGTGACCGCGTCGATCGACGACGGTCTCAACGAGAACAAGTACATCGTTCCGGGTCTCGGGGATGCCGGCGATCGGCAGTTCGGCCCACGCTGACCCCCTACGCGGACCCGCTCGGGCGGTATCGGCGACCCCCGAACGCCCGTATCGCCAATTTTGTCCGAATAGTCTGTTTTGTTGCAGGATAACAATAGAGTTTCGGGTGAGGTTGGACGGCGGTGCCCGGCCGCGGGGGCGACGGGCGGTGCATGGACATCGAAATGCCAGCCCGGGAAGGGTTTTCGGTCCAGAGCGTGGGCCGCCGAGGATCTCGATCCGAGCGGCAGCGACCGGGCGGGCACCGTCTCGATTCGGGGAAGTTGATCAACTCTCCTTTTCTCCGGGCCCGCTCTGGTTACGCTCCCCGTGATCGGTTGGAACGTCCACTGTCCTCGACCGCCCACGAAAATGAGGTCCGCTCGATGATCAACACCTTCTCCGGCAGCAGATTTCGACAGTGCGCCCGGGCCACCGCACTCGGTGCGGCCGCCGTGCTGGGCATGGTGGTGGGGTCCGGTAGTGCCGGAGCCGCTGTCGACAACGCCCGGACGCTGCCCCTCGGCAACAACAACGCCATCGAAGTCCTTCAGGCCGACACGTCGATCCAGTCCTATCCGCCGCTCGACAGCTCGCCCGTCAGTTTCGAGTTCTTCCACGACGAGGTGGTGTCGGTCAACTTCACCGGGCCCGATGCCGACTCGTTCCAGGACACCAAGCTGACCATCGGATACCAGATCGGCTACCCGGTCGCGCTCAACGGGGCCGTCGTGCACATCAACACCCCCAGTCTCGACTGGGAGGTCGGCAACGAATTCGGTATCGGCGTCGAGCTCGCCCCCGAGTTCGGCCTCGGGCTCGACGCGAGCACCGGCGCGACGATCGGCGGGTCGATCATCCCGTCGCAGGAGATCGAGGTCGATCTCTCGCCGGGCGGCATCACCGACGTGGCGTTCGTCGAGGACATGGAGTTCGACGGCCGGTCGGCGACCGTCCGGCTGGCCGGAGTCCACGGCTCGGTCTCGGGGGCACTCGGCCCGGTCACGATCCGGCCGTACGCCCGGGCTGTCACCTCGAACAACGACACCGTCATCACCTACGGTGTGCCACACCGTCTCTGAGGGTGGCCGTTCCTCCGCCGGGCCGGTGGCGACCGCGAGAAGCGGCCGTCACCGGCCCGGTGTCGCGCGTCAGCGCTCACCGAGGCCGGTCGCCCACGCGCGCAACGCCTTCAGCCGCGCGGTCGCGCCGTCGCGGTCACCGTCCGCGGCGACGGACTCGAGGTAGCACTTGAGCTTCGGCTCGGTGCCCGACGGCCGGACCACGACCCGCACCGACGCGCCCTCGAGTACCACGGCGTCCGTGCGCAGCGGGCCGCTCGCCGCCGCGAGGTCGGTGGCCGTGACCGGCTCTCCGGCGAGTTCGGCCGGCAGCGCGGACCGCAACCGGCTCATGATCGCCCCGATCCGGGCGAGATCGGCCACCCGGATCGAGACCTGATCGCCGAGGTGCAGCCCGAACTCTCGGTGGAGGGCGTCGAGCGCGTCGACGAGAGTGCTTCGGCGAGCCTTCAATTCGGCGGCATAGTCCGCGACGACGACCGCCGTCGCGATGCCGTCCTTGTCGCGCACCGCATCCGGGTCGACGCAGTGACCGAGGGCCTCCTCGTACGCGTACACGAGTCCGTCGCCCGCGCGAGCGAGCCACTTGAAGCCCGTGAGGGTCTGCGCGTAGCGGGCGCCCCGTGCGGCGGCGAGTCTGCCGAGCAGGGCCGAGGAGACGATCGTCGTCGCCACCAGCGCGCCGCGCGGGGCACCCGCGAGAATCCGGTCCCCGAGCAGCGCCCCGGTCTCGTCGCCGCGCAGCATCCGCCAGCCCTCGGGTGTGGGGACGCCCACGGCGCATCGGTCCGCATCGGGATCGAGGGCGAGCGCGATGTCCGCGCCCACGTCGGCGGCGAGTGCGAGCACGGCATCGGCGGCCCCCGGTTCCTCCGGATTGGGGAACTCGACGGTGGGGAAGCGGGGATCGGGGGCGAACTGGGCGTCCACCACGTGCACGTCGTCGAAGCCCGCGGCGTGCAGCGCCGCGACGGCGGTCTCGCCGCCGACGCCGTGCAGCGGTGTGAGCGCGATGCGCAGGGTGCGCGCCGTGCCGCGCGGTAGCGAGGCGACGCGCGCCAGATAGCGCGCCACCAGGTCGTCCCCGGTGGGCGCGACGGCGGTGCGCGGCACGGACGTCGCCGCGCCGACGGCGTCGATCGCCCTCTCGATCTCGCGGTCGTCCGGCTCGACCAGTTGTGCACCGCCCCGGGTGTAGACCTTGTAACCGTTGTCCGGGGCCGGGTTGTGGGACGCGGTGATCTGCACGCCCGCGACCGCATCGAGGGCCCGCACGGCGTACGCCGTCACCGGGGTCGGCAGCGGGCGCGGCAGGGCCACGACGTCGAAACCGGCGGCCGCGAGGACCTCGGTGGCGGCGGCGAAGAACTCGGCGGATCCGGTGCGGGCGTCGCGGCCGACGACCACGGTGCCGCCGCCGCACCCGCGCGCGTCGAGCCATCGGGCCAGGCCCGCGGTGGTGCGGACGACCACGTCCTCGTTGATGCAGCCGGGTCCGTCGCCGACGGGACCGCGCAGCCCGGCGGTCCCGAAACGCAGGCTCACAGCCGGCCCGCCAGCTCGCGCAGCAGGTCGCCCATACGGGTCGCGGCGGCCCGTCCCGCCGCGAGGACCTCGTGGTGGTCCAGGTGCTCACCGGTGAGTCCCGCGGCGGCGTTGGTGACCAGGGAGATGCCGAGCACCCGCGCGCCCGCGGCACGCGCGGCGATGGTCTCGTGCACGGTGGACATGCCCACCAGGTCGGCGCCGAGCGTGCGCAGCATGCGGATCTCGGCGGGGGTTTCGTAGTGCGGGCCGGGCAGTCCTGCGTACACGCCCTCGTCGAGGGTGGGGTCGATCTCGCGGGCGAGGGCGCGCAGCTCCGGACAGTAGGCGTCGACGAGGTCGACGAACTGGGCGCCGCGCAGGGGCGAACGGCCGGTGAGGTTGAGGTGGTCCGAGATCAGCACCGGCTGACCGACCGTGTGGTCGGGCCGGATGCCGCCGGCGGCGTTGGTGAGCACGACGGTGTGCGCGCCGGCCGCGACGGCGGTGCGCACCGGGTGCACGACGCGGCTCAGGTCGTGCCCCTCGTAGGCGTGGGTGCGGCCGGCGAGGAGCAGCACCGGGGTCTCGCCGACCCGCACCGAATGCACGGTGCCCGAATGCCCTTCGGCGGTGGGCGGGGCGAACCCGGGAAGTTCGCCCATCGGGACGTCGGCGACCGCCGGGCCGAAGCGCTCCACCGCGGCGCGCCAGCCCGAGCCGAGGACCACCGCGACGGGGTGTTCGGGCACGCCGGTGCGTTCGGCGAGTGCCGCGGCGGCGCGGGCGGCCTCGGCAGGGGGGTCGGCGATGGCGTCGGGTGTTCCCATGTCGGTCGACCCTAGCGCCAAGCCTGTTGTTACTCGTCGGTAGGTTGTGGCGCTATCCTCTCCGCATGCCATACCTCGACCGCGACGGCGACGTCTTCGTCCTCCATCTCGGCGACCGCTCCGGCGGCGACACCGAGAACCGCTTCCATCCCGGCTGGCTCTCCGCCGTCCACGAGCTGCTCGACGAGGTCGTCGCCCACGACGGCCCGGCCGCGCTCGTGACCGCGGCCACCGGGAAGTTCTGGAGCAACGGCCTCGACACCGACTGGATCTTCGGCAACCTCCCCGACCTTCCGGGCTACCTCGATTCCGTGCACGAGTTGTACGTGCGGATCCTGACCTTCCCCGCGGCGACCGTCGCGGCGGTGCAGGGCCACGCGTTCGGTGCCGGTGCGATGCTCGCGCTGACCCACGACTTCCGCGTGATGCGGTCCGATCGCGGCTTCTGGTGCCTGCCCGAGGTGTCCCTGAACATGCCGTTCACCGTGGGCATGTCCGCGCTCCTGCGCGAGCGGCTGCCGATCCAGGCCGCGGTCGAGGCGACCACGACCGGCCGCCGGTTCGGCGGCGCCGACGCCCTCGCGGCGGGCATCGTCGATCGCGCCGTCGACGGTGATGCCGTGCTGGCCGCCGCCGTCGAACGGGCCGCCGCGCTGACGGGCACCCGCGGCGCCAACCTGGCGGGCATCAAGCGTGGTCTGCATGCACCGCTGATCGCGGCACTCGAGACGAAGACGGACGAGTCGAACTTCCGCCTCGGGTGAGGTGCGCGCTTTCCGCCCGTGCCAGACTGAGCGGGTGACGAGCGATGCGGACAGGGCGATCGAGGCTGCGTCGGACGGCCTGATCGCCCTGTCGCATTCGATCCATGCCGAGCCGGAACTGGCCTTCGACGAACACCGCAGCGCCGCGAAGATCGTGGACCTGCTGCGCAGCGGCGGATTCGAGGTCCGCACCGGGATCGCCGATCTGCCCACCGCATTCGACGCCCGGTTCGGCAGCGGAGACCTCGTGGTCGGCCTCTGCGCCGAATACGACGCGCTGCCCGGCATCGGGCACGCGTGCGGGCACAACATCATTGCTGCTGCCGCCGCCGGCGCGGGCCTGGGACTGGCCGCCGTCGCCGACGCGCTCGGCGTCACCGTCCGCGTCATCGGCACACCCGCCGAGGAGACCGGCGGCGGCAAGGTGCTCATGCTCGAACGCGGGGTGTTCGACGACGTCGGCATGGCTCTGATGGTGCACCCGGGTCCGTTCGACATCACCGGGGCGACGTCGCTGGCCCTCGCGGACATCGCGGTCAGCTACACCGGCCGCGAGGCGCACGCCTCCGCGGCTCCCGAGTACGGCCGCAACGCCGCCGATGCGGCGACCGTCGCGCAGGTCGCCGTCGGCCTGCTGCGGCAGCACCTGCTGCCCGGTCAGCAGATCCACGGGATCGTCAGCGACGGCGGCACCGCCCCGAACATCGTGCCCGCGCACACGGAACTGCTGTACTACCTGCGGGCGGCGACCGCGGAGTCCCTCGCCGACCTGTCCGAGCGCGCCGGCAGCTGCTTCGCCGCCGGGGCCCTCGCCGCCGGCTGCACGCACGAGATCCGCACCGTGTCGCCGACCTATACGGAACTGACTCCCGACCCGTGGCTGGTCCGGGCTTATCGTGAGGAGATCATCGGTCTCGGGCGCACGCCGCTGCCCGTCGAGGAGGAAGGATCGCGCCCGCTGGGCAGCACGGACATGGGAAACGTGACGAACGTGGTGCCGGGTATCCACCCGGTGATCGGTCTCGACTCCGGTGGCGCGGTGACTCACCAGGCGGCGTTCGCCGACGCGTGCGTCACCGCCTCGGCGGACCTCGCCGTCCTCGACGGCGCCCGCGCGCTGGCCGCGACGGCGGCCCGGGCGGCGGCCGATCCCACGCAACGTGCGCGGCTGCTCGAGAACGTGGCACGCCGATGAACCCGTACATCGAGAAGTGGCTGGGCGAGCACACCGACGACCTGTCGGGGTGGCGCCGGCACATCCACGCCAATCCCGAACTGGCCCGCCAGGAGTACGCGACCACCGAGTTCGTCGGGAGCACGCTCGCGGCCGCCGGGCTCGAACCGAAGGTGCTGCCGCGCGGCACAGGCCTGATCTGCGATCTCGGTCCCGACGGGCCGCGGATAGCCCTGCGCGCCGACATGGACGCGCTGCCCATGCAGGAGATGACGGGCCTGCCGTTCGCCTCCACCGTGCCGGGTGTGGCGCACGCCTGCGGGCACGACGCCCACACGACCGTGCTCCTCGGCGCGGCGCTGGCGTTGAACTCGGTGCCCGAGCTGCCGGTGGGGGTGCGGCTGATCTTCCAGCCCGCCGAGGAGGTGATGCCCGGCGGCGCGCTCGACGTGGTGGCCGCCGGCGCGCTCGAAGGCGTGGCCCGGATCTTCGCGCTGCACTGCGATCCCAGGCTCGAGGCCGGCAAGGTGGGGGTGCGGGTCGGGGCGATCACCTCGGCCGCCGACACGGTCGAGCTGGTTCTCGACTCGCCGGGAGGGCACACCTCCCGCCCGCACCTGACCGGCGATCTGGTGTACGGACTCGGCACCGTGATCACCGGGCTGCCCGGCATGCTCAGCCGGCGCATCGACCCCCGTACGAGCACGGTGATGGTGTGGGGCGCGGTCGCGGCGGGCAAGGCCGCGAATGCGATTCCCCGCACCGGCATGCTGACCGGCACCGTCCGCACCGGCGACCACGAGACGTGGGAACTGCTCGAACCGATGGTGCGGGAGATCGTGCACGGCCTGCTCGCGCCCACGGGACTGAGCTACGAGCTGGACTACCGGCGCGGGGTGCCGCCCGTCGTCAACGACGAGGTGTCGGCCCGGATGGTCGAGGACGCGGTGCGGGCGATCGACCCGGACGCGCTGGCGGACACCCCGCAGTCCGGCGGCGGGGAGGACTTCTCCTGGTACCTCGAGCAGGTTCCGGGTGCGATGGCCCGGCTGGGTGTGTGGCGGGGGAGCGGGCCGAAGCTCGACATCCACCAGCCCGATTTCGACCTCGACGAGCGCGCCCTGGCGGTCGGCGTACGGGTGATGACGAACCTGGTCCTGGGATCAGGTTAGGCTTGCACAACCTGTACATCGCCTGTGAGCCGTCGCTCACGCCAGGAGGTCCGGAATGCAGTTTCGACGCAGAGCCGTCGCAGTAGTGTCGGCCGGGGTACTCGCCGCCGCGTTGGCCGCGTGCGGCAGCGACTCGGGTGGGTCCGAGGGCGACTCCACCGGCGCGCTCACCCTGTACTCCGGGCGCAGCGAGAACCTGGTCGCCCCGCTGATCGACCAGCTCGAGGGCACGCTCGGCTTCGAGGTCGACGTCGTCTACGGCAGCACCCCGGAGATCACCGGGAAGCTGGTGGAGGAGGGTGACTCCTCGCCCGCCGACGTGGTGTTCACCCAGGACGCGGGTGCCCTCGGCCTGCTCGACCAGGCGGGGCTGCTCGAGACGCTGCCGGCCTCGGTGACCGACCTGGTTCCCGCCGACTACCGCGCTGCCGACGGCACCTGGGTGGCGACCTCCGCACGTGCCCGCGTACTCGTCTACAACGACGAGAAGGTGCAGCCGCAGGACCTGCCCACCGGCATCGACGGCCTGCTGGACCCGAAGTGGAAGGGCCAGATCGGCTTCGCCCCGACCAACGCGTCGTTCCAGGCGTTCGTCACCGGGCTGCGCGTCGCCCGCGGCGAGGACGGCGCCCGCGCCTGGCTCGAGGCCTTCAAGGCCAACGAGCCGGTGGCGTTCGAGGGCAACGGCCCGCTGATGGAGGGGGTCGACGCCGGCCAGGTCACCCTCGGTCTGACCAACCACTACTACTGGTACGGACTCGCGGACGAGCGCGGTGCCGAGAACCTGAACGTGCAGGTGTACTACTTCCAGACCGGTGATCCGGGCGCACTGGTGAACATCGCCGGGGCGGGCGTCGTGCGGACCACCGACCAGAAGGAACAGGCGGAGCAGTTCGTTGCCGCGCTGCTCTCGCCCGAGGCACAGACCTACTTCGCCGACGAGACGTCCGAGTATCCGGTCGTCGAGGGTGTCGAGACGAAGGATCAGCTGCGTCCGCTGTCCGAGATCGGCAATGCCGACATCGAACTCGCCGAACTCGCCTCGCTCGAGCAGACCCAGGCGTTGCTGCAGGAGCTGGGATTCATCTGATCCAGCTCGCCTCGCTCCGTCCCACCCGGCGCAGCCGGCCCGTTCTCACGCTGGCCGCGCTGGGTGTCTCGGTCTTCGCACTCGCCCCCGTGGCGCACCTGGTCATGCGCGCGTTCGCCGACGGCCCCGACCGGGTGTGGTCGCTGGTGTTCCGGCAGCGCACCCTCGATCTGGTGTGGCGCAGCGGCATTCTCGCGCTCACCGTCACCGTGGCCTGCCTCGTCGTCGGCGTCACCGCCGCATGGCTCACGGCACGCACCGACCTGCCCGGCCGGCGGTGGTTCGCCCTCGCGCTGAGCGTTCCCCTCGCCATCCCGTCGTACGTGTCCGGGTTCGTGTACATCGCCCAGTTCCCCGGACTCGCGGGCTTCGCGGGTGCTGCGCTGGTCCTGACCGCGGCGAGCTTCCCGTACGTGTATCTGCCGGTGTCCGCCGCGCTGGCCTCGGTCGACCCGGGGCTCGAGGAGGTGGCGCGCACCCTCGGCCGGTCCCGGCTGCGCACCACGCTCACCGTCACCCTGCGACAGGTGTGGCCCACCGCGGCGGCCGGCGGCCTGCTGGTGGCGCTGTACACCCTCAGCGACTTCGGTGCCGTCGCGCTGATGCGGTACGAAGCGTTCACCCTCGCCATCTACGGCAGCTACCGGGGGTTGCTCGACCGCACCCCGGCGGCGGTGTTCGGCCTGGTGCTCGTCGTGCTCGCCGTCGCGCTGACCGTCTCCGAACGCCGGGTGCGCCGGGGGGCGACCGCGCGCATCGGCTCCGGGGCCCCACGGCCCGCCGCGCCCGTGCCGCTGGGCCGGCAGCGGTGGACGGCCCTGGCGTTCCTCGCCGTCGTGCTGACGGTCGGCGTCGGCGTGCCGCTCGCCGGACTCGCGCGCTGGCTGTGGTTCTCGCAGCAGGCCGCGATCGACTGGGCGGGGATCTGGACGGCGACGACGTACACCCTGTGGGTGGCGGCCCTCGGTGCGCTGCTGACCACGGCGCTGGCCCTGCCGGTCGGCATCCTGGCGGCGCGTTCGACCTCGCCGGTCTCGCGGTTCACCGAGAGCGCCGCCTACGTCGGATTCGCGCTGCCCGGCATCACCGTGGGCCTGGCCTTGGTCTTCTTCGGGATCCGACTGCTGCCGCAGTGGTACCAGCACACCCCGATGCTCGTGATGGGCTACGCGGTGTTGTTCCTGCCGCTCGCCGTCGGCTCGATCCGCGCGGCGGTCGCCTCGATTCCGCTCGGCCTCGAGGACGCGTCCGCGACCCTCGGCAGCGGACGGATGCGGACCGGCATCCGGGTGATGATCCCGCTGGCCGCGCCCGGAGTCGTCGCGGGGGCGGCACTGGCGTTCCTCACCATCGCGAAGGAACTGCCGGCGACGTTGTTGCTCGTGCCGATCGGGGAGGACACCCTGGCGTCACGGATGTGGAAGTACACCGAGACCCTCGAGTACGGGTCGGCGGCCCCGTACGCGGCGATCCTGGTGCTCGTCGCCGCGCTGCCGTCCCTGGTGCTGGGCCGGTTGCTGCGCGGCCGGGTCGATGCGGAAAGTGGCGGTGAGGAATGAGCGGGCTCTGTCTCGAGGGCGTCTGCGCCCGGTACGGGCGGACGGAGGTCGTCAGCGACGTCTCGCTGACGGTGGAACGAGGCGCGCTGCTGGCCGTGCTCGGGCCCTCGGGCGGGGGCAAGACCACCCTGCTGCGGGTGGTCGCGGGTCTGCACCCGGCGAGCGCGGGACGCGTCGTCGCGGACGGGCGCGACCTCACGGCGCTGCCGCCGGAACGCCGGGGGGTGGGACTGGTCCCGCAGGAGGGCGCTCTCTTCCCGCACCTGAGCGTCGCACGCAACGTCGGCTACGGGCTCGTGCAGCCGACGTGGCGGTCGATGGTGCGGCAGCAGGCCGTGCGGCAGCGCCGCGTGGAGGAACTGCTGGAACTGGTCGGCCTGGCCGGCACCGGTCAGCGCAAGCCTTCCCAGCTGTCCGGCGGTCAGCAGCAGCGGATCGCGCTGGCCCGGGCGCTCGCGCCCAATCCGGCCGTCGTCCTGCTCGACGAGCCGTTCAGCGCTCTCGACGCCGGGCTGCGGTCCAGCCTGCGCACCGAGGTCCGCACCCTGCTGCGGGACCAGGAGGTCGCCTCCGTGCTCGTCACCCACGACCAGGCCGAGGCCCTGGCCATCGCGGACACGGTCGCGGTGATGCTCGGCGGGCGTGTCGCCCAGGTGGGCACGCCGGAGGAGGTCTACCGGTGGCCCGCGACGCTCGAGGTGGGCGCCTTCGTCGGGGATTCGGTCGTGCTCGACGCCGATGCGGCCGGCGACCGCGCGCACACGGTGATCGGTGCGGTTCCCCTCGCGACCCCGGCCCACAGCAAGGGCCACGTGCTCGTACGCCCGGAACAGGTGCAGGTCGCCGCGGCCGACGAACCGTCGAAGTTCACCGTGCTCGACGTCGCCTTCGGGGGCGCACTGACGGAGGTGCGGGTGACCGGGGCCGGGCAGACGATCCGGGCGCAGCGGGCCGCGTCGCACGACGTGCAGGCCGGGGATCCGGTGACGCTGCGGGTCGGCGTCCCGGTGCCGTTCTACCCGGCTCGGCCGGCCGAGGCCGAGAAGACGGCCTAGAAGCTGTCGGGCCGGCCGGGCCCGACGTTGCGGCTGTTGCGGGTGCGCAGATCCCGCACATAGTCGGCGGGGGCTCCGGCGATCTCGGCGGCGTCGGCCATCACGCCCAGGTAGCGCGCCGACGGCAGGCCGCCCTCGTACGCGTCGAGGACGTACAGCCAGGCGAGCACGGGCCCGTCGTCGGTGTCCACCCGCAACCGGATCTTGCGGTGGATGCCGAGTTCGGAGCCCTCCCAGCGGTCGAGGCTGCGTTCGTCCTCGTCGGGCACGTCGTAGAGCACGACGAACACCTTCGAGTCGGGATCCTCGACGACGGTGGCGAGCGCGCCCTCCCAGCCGATGTCGCCGCCGCTGAAGGTCAGCCGCCAGCCGTGGAGCCAGCCGGTTCCGGCCATCGGCGAATGCGGGCAGCGCTGCAGCATCTGCTCGGGATGCATGTTGGAGCCGTAGGCGGCGTAGATCGGCACGGGGTACAGGCTAATGGCTGACCGTCCGGCGCAGGACACGGGGCACCGGCCGCTTCGTGGCGGCGTCCGCGTGCGCGGGACGGTGCCCGTGACATAGCGTGTCTGCGGACGTTCGGCAACCCCGGCGCCCGCACACACCGGACCGAGGACCATCTCGGAATCGATACAGAGGAGAACAATGACCCGGATCGTGATCATCGGCGGCGGCCCCGCGGGCTACGAAGCGGCGCTGGTGGCGGCCCAGTACGGCGCGGCCGTGTCACTGATCGATTCGGACGGGATCGGCGGCGCCTGCGTCCTCTTCGACTGCGTACCGTCCAAGACGTTCATCGCGTCCACGGGCATCCGCACCGACATGCGCCGGGCTGCCGACCTCGGCGTGCGGCTCGAGAGCGCCGGGGTGGCGCTGCCCGAGGTCAACACCCGTGTCAAGAGCCTCGCCCGGGCGCAGTCCGCGGACATCCGCACCAAGCTCGAGGCGGCCGGCGTGCAGCTGCTCAGCGGCCGCGGCGAGCTCATCGACACCCAGGTCGGAATGGCGGCGCACCAGGTGCGCGCCGACCTCTTCACGGGCGAGGAGCGGATCCTCGATGCCGACGTCGTGCTCATCGCGACCGGCGCGAGCCCGCGGGTGCTGCCCGGCGCGGAGCCGGACGGTGACCGCATCCTCAACTGGCGTCAGCTCTACGACCTCGACGCGCTGCCCGAACACCTCGTGGTCGTCGGCTCCGGTGTCACCGGCGCCGAGTTCGTCTCCGCCTATACGGAGGTCGGCGTCCAGGTGACGCTCGTCTCGAGCCGCGACCGGGTGCTGCCGCACGAGGACGAGGACGCCGCCCTCGTGCTCGAGGACGCCTTCGCCGAGCGGGGCGTGAACCTGGTCAAGCACGCCCGTGCCGACGCCGTCGAGCGCACCGGGGACGGGATCCGGGTCAAGCTGGCCGACGGCCGCATCGTCGAGGGCAGCCATGCGCTGATGACGGTGGGCTCGGTGCCGAACACCGCCGGCCTCGGCCTGGAGAAGGTCGGCCTGCAACTCGACCGGGGCGGCTACATCCAGGTCGACCGGGTCTCGCGCACGTCCGTCTCGGGGATCTACGCCGCCGGCGACTGCACCGGGCTGCTGCCGCTGGCATCGGTGGCCGCGATGCAGGGCCGCATCGCGATGTACCACGCCCTCGGCGAGGGGGTCAGCCCGATCCGGCTCAAGACCGTCGCCTCCGCGGTGTTCACCCGGCCCGAGATCGCCACGGTCGGCGTGAGCCAGGCCGCGATCGACAAGGGTGAGGTCCCGGCCCGCACCGTGATGTTGCCGCTGCACACCAATCCCCGCGCGAAGATGGCGGGGCTGCGCCGTGGTTTCGTGAAGATCTTCTGCCGTCCCGCCACCGGCGTCGTGATCGGTGGCGTGGTGGTCGCCCCCACCGCCTCGGAGCTGATCCTGCCCATCGCGATCGCGGTGCAGAACAATCTCAGCGTCGACGACCTCGCCCACACCTTCTCGGTCTATCCGTCGCTGACCGGGTCGATCACCGAGGCGGCGCGTCAGCTGATGCGGCACGACGATCATCTGGACTGAGCGGGATGGTCGGCGTCGACGTTCTTGACTCTCTCGCTGGGGGAGGGTCGACGGTGGAGGCATGCGAACGAACAGCATCTTCCCCGTGGTCCCCGCTCACGACGTCGCCCGCAGCCGCGACTTCTATGCCGGGCTGCTCGGTCTGCGTGTGGTTTTCGACAGCGGCTGGTATGTCCAGTTGCAGGCGGCGACCGACGAGACCGTGCAGCTCGGTCTCGTGGCACGCGGCCACGAGACGATTCCCCGAGCCCATCTCTCCGCTCCCGCCGGCGTGCTGATCTCGGTGGAGGTCGACGACGTGGACGCCGTGTATGCGCGCGCCGGCGACCTCGCACTCCCGGTCGCGTCGGACCTGCGCGACGAGGACTTCGGGCAGCGGCACTTCATGACCGTCGATCCCGACGGCCTGCTCGTCGACGTGATCACGGTGATCCCGTACGCGCCGGAGGTTGCCGGAAGCGGGGCGGTGGTGACCGGGTGAGCCCGGCCGACGGCTGGCTGAGCATCGGCGAGTTCGCGCGGATGTCGCGGCTGAGCGTCAGGACGCTGCGCCACTACGACCGCGAACGGCTGCTCGCTCCAGGCCGGGTCGATCCGCGTACCGGATACCGGTACTACTCGCGGGAGCAACTCGCCTCGGCTCTGCGCATCGCGGTGTTGCGCCGAGCCGAGGTGTCCGTCCCCGCGATCCGTCTCCTCCTGCAGGACCCCGGACACACCGAGGCCGTCCTCGCCGCGGAGCGGGAACGGATCGAGCGCGAGGCCGACCGTAAGCGCCGCGCGCTCGCCCTCGTCGCGTCGCTCGCCGAGGCCGAAGCCGGCGGACTCTCCGTGCGCCGGCACCGGGTCGAGGATCGAACGGTCTTGTGGCGCAGTGGGGAATCGACCGCCGAATCTCTCGATTCGGATGTGACGAATCTCGTGACGGCGCTGCTGACCGAGGCGTCGAGCGCCGGGCTGCCCACCGACGCGCCGGTGGTGGGGCAGTACCCGGCCACCCTCGACGGCGTGGTGCAGTTCGGCGTCGGTCTCGAGTTGCGGTCCCCGCCCGGACGTGCGGAAACTGCCACGACGACGCTGCCGGGCGGGGCGTTCGCGGGCGTGGACTTCGTCGGTCCGGTCGCGCTGCTCCCGGTCGCCTACCACGCACTGTTCGGGTGGCTCGACGAGCGCGGTCTCGCGGCCGAGGGGCCGTTCCGGGAGTACTACCTCGCCGACCCGCGCGACGTCGCTCCCGATGCGATGCGTACGCGGGTGCTGCACCCCGTCCCCGGTGACCACGTTCCGGGATGAGGGGTCCCCGAGGCCGGCGCGCCGAGGCTCCCGCGCCGGCCTCGCCCCACCGGATCGACCGACTCAGGCCCAGCCGTAGGTCCGTTCGACCGCCCGGTTCCACTCGGCGTAGAGCCGTTCCCGCTCGGCGGCGTCCATCTTCGGTTCCCAGGTGCGGCCGGCCGCCCAGTTGTGGCGGATGTCGTCCTCACCCTCCCAGAAGCCGACCGCCAGGCCCGCCGCGTACGCCGCGCCGAGCGCGGTGGTCTCGGAGACCACGGGGCGGACCACGGGGGCGCCGAGGATGTCCGACTGGAACTGCATCAGGGTCTCGTTGACGACCATCCCGCCGTCCACCTTCAGCGTGTGCAGTTCGACACCGGAGTCGGCGTGCATCGCCTCGATGACCTCACGGGTCTGGTAGGCGGTCGCCTCGAGTGCGGCCCGCGCCAGGTGCCCCCGGTTGACGAAGCGGGTGAGACCGGCGATCACCCCGCGCGCATCGGGTCGCCATCGCGGTGCGAACAGTCCCGAGAACGCCGGTACGAAGTAGGCACCGCCGTTGTCGGGGACGGTCGCGGCGAGGTCCTCGATCTCCGCGGCCGTGCGGACGAGCCCCAGATTGTCGCGCATCCACTGCACGAGCGAGCCCGTGACGGCGATCGAACCCTCGAGGGCGTACACCGCCGGGGCGTCGCCGACGCGGTAGCAGACGGTGGTCAGCAGCCCGTGCTCGCTGCGCACCGGCGTCGTCCCGGTGTTGAGAAGCAGGAAGTTGCCGGTCCCGTAGGTGTTCTTGGCCTCACCCGGCGACAGGCATGCCTGGCCGAACGTCGCGGCCTGCTGGTCTCCGAGGATGCCGGCCACCGGGACGCCGGCCAGCGGTCCGCGGTCGCGGGCGTATCCGTAGATCTCGGACGAACTCCGGATCTCCGGCAGCATCGACATCGGAATGCCGAAATCCGCACAGATGTCCGGATCCCATTGCAGCGTCTCGAGATTCATGAGCATCGTGCGCGAGGCGTTGGTGACGTCGGTGAGGTGCACCCCCGGCTGCCGGTTGCCCGCGCCGGTGCCGCCGGTGAGATTCCACAGGATCCAGCTGTCCACCGTCCCGAACGCGAGTTCGCCGGCCTCCGCCTGCTCCCGGGCGCCCTCGACGTTGTCGAGGATCCACCGCACCTTCGGGCCCGCGAAGTACGTCGACAGCGGCAGGCCCGTGGCGTCGCGATACCGGTCCACGCCCGCGTCCCCGGCGAGCTGCTCGACGAGGCGATCGGTGCGGGTGTCCTGCCACACGATCGCGTTGTGGACGGGCCGGCCCGTGGAGCGTTCCCACACCACCGTGGTCTCACGCTGGTTGGTGATCCCGATCGCGGCGATGTCGGCGCGCGTGAGATCCGCCTTCGCCAGGGCCAGGGCGGCGACCTCGCGAGTGTTGATCCACAGTGTTTCCGGATCGTGTTCCACCCAGCCGGCGCGGGGAAGGATCTGTTCGTGCTCGGTCTGGGCCCAGGCCACGATGCGACCGTCGTGGTCGAAGATGATGCAGCGACTCGACGTGGTCCCCTGATCGATCGCGGCGATGTATCGGGTCACGGCAACCTCTCCGGGCGTGTGGTTCGGGACGGCAGTCTGCGGACGAACCTACTACCCTGAGTGCGGAAACGTCGGCGACTCACGGGAGCAATGCGGTGACCAACCAACCAGGCGTCCAGGTCCTCGGGCCGCAACAGCGCCGTGACGCATGGCGACGACTCGGCTCGGAGCACTTCGACGTGGTGGTCGTCGGCGGCGGTGTCGTCGGCGCCGGCGCCGCCCTGGACGCCGCCACCCGCGGGCTGCGGGTCGCACTGGTGGAGGCGCGGGACTTCGCCTCGGGCACGTCGAGCCGCTCGTCGAAGATGTTCCACGGCGGGCTGCGCTATCTCGAGCAGCTCGAGTTCGGCCTCGTCCGTGAGGCGCTGCGCGAGCGCGAACTGTCGCTGTCGACGCTGGCCCCGCATCTGGTCAAGCCGCTGAAGTTCCTCTTCCCCCTCACCCACCGCGGGTGGGAGCGCCCGTACGTCGCTGCGGGCATCTTCCTCTACGACCGGATGGGCGGCGCCAAATCCGTGCCCGCGCAGAAGCATCTGACCCGGTCCGGCGCGCTGCGCATGGCACCCGGGCTCAAACGCAACTCGCTCGTGGGCGGGATCCGGTACTACGACACCGTCGTCGACGACGCCCGCCACACCATGACGGTGGCTCGCACCGCCGCCCACTACGGCGCCGTCGTACGCACGTCGACCCAGGTGGTCGGGTTCCTGCGCGAGGCCGACCGGGTCTCCGGTGTACGGGTGCGCGACTCGGAGGACGGCTCGGTCACCGAGGTGAGGGCGCACGTGGTGATCAACGCCACGGGGGTGTGGACCGACGAGATCCAGGCCCTGTCCCGGCAGCGCGGCCGGTTCCGGGTGCGCGCCTCGAAAGGCGTGCACATCGTGGTGCCGCGCGACCGGATCGTCAGCGACTCGGCGATCATCCTGCGCACCGAGAAGTCCGTGCTGTTCGTGATCCCGTGGGGCAGCCACTGGATCATCGGCACCACCGACACCGACTGGAATCTCGACCTCGCCCACCCCGCCGCGACGAAGGCCGACATCGACTACATCCTCGACCACGTGAACCGGGTCCTGGTCGTCCCGCTCACCCACGGCGACATCGACGGCGTGTACGCGGGACTGCGGCCGTTGCTGGCGGGGGAGAGCGACGAGACGTCGAAGCTCTCGCGCGAGCACGCCGTCGCCCGGGTCGCGCCCGGTCTCGTCGCGATCGCCGGCGGCAAGTACACCACCTACCGGGTGATGGCCGAGGATGCCGTCGACCTGGCGGCCGAGGACATCCCCGCCCGCATCGCCCCGTCCATCACCGAACGGGTGCCGCTGGCGGGGGCCGACGGCTACTTCGCGCTCGTGAACCAGACGATGCAGCTCGCCGAGCGGTACGGCCTGCATCCGTACCGGATCAAGCATCTGCTCGACCGGTACGGGTCGCTGATCGACGAGGTGCTCGAGGCGGCGGCCGACCGTCCCGAGTTGCTCGAACCGCTCACCGACGCCCCCCAGTACCTGCAGGTGGAGGTCGTGTACGCGGCGGCCGCGGAGGGCGCGCTGCACCTCGAGGACATCCTCGCGCGCCGCACCCGCATCTCCATCGAGTACCCGCACCGCGGCGTGCACTGCGCCGAGCAGACCGCCCGCCTGGTGGCACCCGTCCTGGGCTGGGACGCCGCGACGGTGGAGCAGGAGATCGCGACCTACCGGGCGAGGGTCGACGCCGAGATCGAATCGCAGAGCCGGCCCGACGACGAGTCCGCCGACGCGCTGCGGGCGGCTGCCCCGGAGGCGCGCGCGGAGATCCTCGAACCGGTGCCCACCGGCGCCTGAGACGCCCTCGGCGCGACGGCGGCCCGGCCGTCGAGGACGCCGACGTCGGTGGGTCGACGTGTCAGTGGGTCAGGACGACCTTGACGAGCACCACGGTCGCGGCCACCGTGGTGAGCGCGACGGCACTGACCAGCGAGGTCCGGCCCGGCCGCTCCCCCTTGAGGCGACCGATGACGAAGACGATCCCCCCGATCCGTGCCAGCACGGCGACCTCGGCGAGCAACTGGGCGGTGCGCGGTTCGAGCCAACCCAGCCAGCCGATTCCCAGGATCACGCACGGCAGCACCGCCGAACTCAGGATCGGCACGGAGTTGCGCAGTTCGGCGAGCTTCTCCGCCCGGGTCAACGGGGTGCCCTGGCGCACGGTGTGCCCGACCGCCTCGGCGAACACGTGGGCGACGAACGTCGACAGTGCCGTGCCGAGCACGATCGCGATGCCGACGTACTTCGGCCCGGTGACGATCGGCACGAGGGCCGCGAGCACCAGCACGTTGCCGTAGATGTAGGCGCTGATGCGACTGGCGGCGTTGCCGCGGTCGAGCGGCATGCGCCGGGAGAACAACGGGCCGTGCAGGAGTGCGTTGGCATCGGAGTCCATGCCGACCAGGGTGACAGACCGGGGAGCGTACCGAGACGGCAACCGCGTGCATCCGTCGCGGCCGGCCCGGCGCGTAGGATCCGACGTCGCAGACGGTCGACGACGGGATCGCGGTGGTGGAGAGGGTGCGACGGCGCTGGGGCGGCACCGACATGGCGGAACGCCGGCGGGCACGCCGCGACGCGCTGCTGTCGGCGGGCATCGATCTGCTCGGCGCGCCCGACGGACCGGCGGTCAACGTACGCGCCGTGTGCCGGGCGGCCGGACTGACCGAACGGTACTTCTACGAGAGCTTCGACGACCGGGACGCGTTCGTGCGCGCCGTGTATGCGGCGGTCGGGGAACACGTGCGCGCAGTGCTGGAGGGCGCGGTCGGCACGGTCCCGCAGCCGCGGGACGTTCCCGGGGCGGCGGTCCGGGCCTTCGTCGAGCTGATCGTGGACCGCCCGGCCGTGGGCCGGGTGCTGCTGCTCGGCCCGCTGCGGGAACCGGCCCTCGGCGGGCAGGGCCTCGATCTCGCTCCCGCATTCGTGACGCTCGTCCGGCAGCAGCTCACCGCGATCGCCGACCGCGACGAGCGGCACCTGGTGGCCGTGGGGTTGGTCGGGGCACTGACGAGCCTGTTCATCGGCTACCTGGACGGCACCGTCACGGTGGCGCCGGAGCGGTTGGTGCGGCACTGTGTGAGCCTGCTGGTCCAGGCCGGAGGTGTACGGCCCCGGCCGGAGGGGTATCCGCACCACGACAGCACGCTCGACGAAAGGAGGGGCATCATGCCCAGGTCGTCGATCAAGGACGAGAAGCTCTATCAGGAACTACGTGACGACGGCGCCTCCAAGGAGAAGGCCGCCCGAATCTCGAACGCGGCCGCGAATCGTGGCCGTTCCTCCGTCGGGCACAAGGGCGGCAAGTCGGGGTCCTACGAGGATTGGACGGTCGACGAGTTGAAGAAGAGGGCGAAGGAACTCGGGATGTCGGGTTACTCGTCCAAGCGCAAGAGCGAGCTCATCGACGCTCTGCGCAACCACTGAGGCGCAACCACTGAGGCGCAACCACTGAGGCGCAACCACTGAGCCGACCGCGCGGTCGCCGCGCCGGCTCGGCCGGCGGAGCGGGGGCGACTCACCCGTCCTCGCTCCGCGGCTGACAGTGCGGGCACCAGTCGATCTTGCGGTCCGGGTCCCCGGCCGACCCCAGCATCCCGGTGCGGATCACCGTGCCGCACCGGCGGCACGGCTTGCCCGCGCGCCCGTACACCCATGTGCCCCGGCCGGGCCGGCGGTCGCCGGTGGTGATCCGGCTGACACGGTCCCGATTGAACATCAGCAGCCGGTGCGCCAGATCGACCCAGGCGGCCGGATCTCCCGCGTCCGCAACCGGAGTCGCCGGGTGTACGCCCCGCAGGAAGCACAGTTCGCACCGGTACACGTTGCCCACCCCGGCCATCACCCGTTGATCGAGCAGCGCCAGACCGACGGGGCGGCCCGGGTCGCGCGCCAGGTTCGCCGCCGCGACGGCCGGGTCCCAGTCCGGCCCGAGCAGATCCGGGCCCAGGTGTCCCACGGCCTCCGCCTCGCGGTCGCGGTCCAGGACCTCGACGGTGCCGAGATCGAAGCCGACGGCCTCGGCGTCCGCGACCGCCAGCACGATCCTCGCGTGGTATCCCTGACGGCGCCAGCGCGTCCCGGGTGGGTGGACGTCCCACACTCCCTCCATCTTCAGGTGGGTGTGGACGGTGTGTGCCCCGGCGCGGATCAGCAGGTGCTTGCCGCGCGCGAGCACCTCCTCGACCACGGTGCCGGTGAGGTCGACCGTCGCGTACCGGGGCACGCGGATATCGCAGCGCGTCAACGGCTTTCCCGCCAGTGCGCCGCGCAGGAGGGTGGCCGCCCGGAAGACGGTGTCGCCCTCGGGCATCAGGCCCTCAACCGGAAGCCGCGCGGGGTGGCCGAGAAGCCGGCCTCGGCGAGGAACTCGGCGAACGGGTGGCCGTGGATGGAACTGCCGTCGACCTTCTCGACGACGAGAGTGTCCAGGCCCCCGCCCTTGACCGTCCCGGCCAGCGACGTGCACGCGCCGCGGAGAGTTCCCGGGTCGTCGCTGAACGTCAGCACCGTGCGGCCGCCGCGTTCGACGAACAGTCCCAGTTCGCCGTCGACGAGTACGACGAGTCCGCCGGCCTTGCGGCCGGGACGGTGCCGCGGCGAGTCCTCGGGGGCGGCCGACTTGGGCCACGGCAGGGCCGCACCGTACGGATTCGCCGGGTCGCAGGCGGCCAGGGTCACCGCCGGGGTGTCGGTGTGGCGGCCCTCGAGCGATTCGCCGTAGGACCGCAACCGGTCCACGACCTCCGGCGTCGAGAACTGGGCACCGCCGAGCGTGTCGACGAAGTAGCCGCGCCGGCACCGACCGGTCTCCTCGAACCGGCTCAGCACCTTGTATATCAACGCGAAGCCGCCCGGCACGCCCTCGGCGACGACCGCGCCGCGGGTGACCACGCCGTAGCGCTCGAGCAGCAGGTCCGCGGTGGCGTGGGTGCGCACCGTCGGGTCGGTTTCCCGTTCGGGCAGCAGCGACCACCGGCCGCCGACCGTCGGGGGCCCGCTTCGGCTCGGCAGTGCCGGACGTCCGCGGTACATCCGGGCGCGCGGGGCCCGCCGGGGCGTGCGATGCGCGGGGGTGGCGCGTGAGGTGTCGCCGACGAGGGCGCGCAACGCGGCCGGCGCGTCGCCCGAGACGAGTCCGGCCCACACGAGATCCCAGAGAGCCGAGGAGGTTTCCGCGTCCGTGGTGCCCAGGGCGTCGGTGAGCTGGCGGAAGAAGTACGCCCCGCCGCCCGCGAGCGTGTCCAGGATGCCGTGATGGACGTCGGTCCTGTCGATCTCGGCTGCCGGTGCGAGGGTCAGCGGAGCAGTGTCGGCCAGGTGCAGCGAGACCCAGCCGTCCTTGCCGGAGATCTGCCCCGAGCCGGCCCACACGACTTCGCCCGTCGTGGTGAGTTCGTCGAGCATCGTCGGGGAGTAGTCCCGCACCCGGGGGGCGAGGATCAGCGGCTCGAGTGCGCTCGCCGGCACCGGCACCCCGGCCAGCTGCTCGACGACCGTGGCCACTCCGTCCACTCCGCGCAGGCCGCCGCCCACGTGCTGCCACGCCGGCAGGAACCGGCCGAGGGTGGCGGTCCCGACGGGTTCGACCTCCTGTCGTGCCGCAGCGAGCGACCGTCGGCGCAGCCGCCGCAGTACCTCGGTGTCGCACCACTCCGCGCCCGTCGCGCCGGGGCGGAACTCTCCTGCGCTGACCCGTTTCTCGGCAGCCAGCCGATGCAGCACGTCCTGCACCACCGCGGTGCCGAGTCCGAATCCGGCCGCCGCCTCCGCCGCGGTGAACGGGCCGTGGGTGCGGGCGTACCGGCCGATCAGGTCGCCCAGCGGATCGGGCACCGGCTCGACGAACGCCGTCGGCACGCCGATCGGCAACGGGACCCCGAGGGCGTCCCGGAGACGTGAGGCGTCCTCGATGGCCGACCACCGCTCCCGGCCGGCGAAGGACACCTTCAGCACCCGGCGCTGTGCGTCGAGTTCGTCGAGCCAGGCGGCCGGATCGGCGGTGGTGCGCTCGGCGATTTCGGCGTCGGTGAGGGGGCCGAGCAACCGGAGCAGGTCCGCGACACCCTCGGCGTCGCGGGCTCTGCGGTCGGGGGCGAGGTGCTGCAGCTCGAGCTCGGCCCGGGCGATGACGTCGGCGTCGAGCAACTCGCGCAGCTCCACCCGGCCGAGCAGTTCGGCGAGCAGGGTCGAGTCCAGGGACAGGGCCGCGGCGCGCCGCTCGGCCAGGGGACTGTCGCCTTCGTACATGAACGCGCCGACGTAGTCGAACAGCAGCGAGGTCGCGAACGGCGACGCGGTGGCCGTCTCGACCTCCACGATCCGGACCTGCCGCCGGGCGACACGGCCGAGCAGGTTCCGCAGCGCAGGCAGGTCGTAGACGTCCTGGAGGCATTCCCGCACCGTCTCGAGCAGGATCGGGAAGGTGGGGTAGCGACGCGCCACGTCGAGCAGCTGGGCCGACCGCTGACGCTGCTGCCACAGCGGCGCCCGCTTGCCGGGATTGCGGCGGGGCAGCAGCAATGCGCGCGCCGCGCACTCCCGGAAGCGGGACGCGAACAGTGCCGAGCCGCCGACCTGCTCGGTGACGAGGTCCTCGATCTCGTCGGTGTCGAAGGCGAAGACCTCCGCCCCGGGCGGGGCGTCCTCGGTGTCCGGGAGCCGGACGATGATGCCGTCGTCCGACGCCGTGGGTGCGGCCTCGACGCCGTACCGGTCGAGCAGTCGCGCGCCCACGGCGAGTGCCCACGGTGCATGCACCCGCATCCCGTACGGGGAGTGCAGCACCAGGCGCCAGTCGCCGAGTTCGTCGCGGAATCGCTCGACCACCAGGGTGCGGTCGGTGGGCAGCTGCCCGGTGGCGGTGCGCTGCTCCTCGAGCAGCCGGGTCAGGTTCGCGGTCGCGTTGTCGTCCAGGCCGCCGCGACGGCACCGGGCGGCGGCGTCCTCCGGATCGGCGTGCCCGAGTTCGCGCACGAACGCCCCCAGGGCGGCGCCGAGTTCGGCCGGGCGGCCGACCCCGTCGCCGTGCCAGAACGGCAACCGGCCGGGCTGTCCGTAGGCGGGGGAGACCAGCACCCGGTCGAAGGTGATCTCCTCGATGCGCCAGCTCGTCGCGCCGAGCGCGAACACGTCGCCCACCCGGGACTCGTACACCATCTCCTCGTCGAGTTCCCCGACGCGCGTGGCCTTCTCGCCGACCATGTACACGGTGAACAGGCCGCGGTCGGGGATCGTGCCGCCCGAGGTGACGGCCAGCCGCTGCGCGCCGGGCCGGCCGGTGAGAGTGCCGGCGGTGCGATCCCACACCACCCGGGGCCGCAGCTCGGCGAACTCGTCCGACGGATAGCGCCCGGCTAGCAGGTCCAGCGTCGACTCGTACGCCGAGCGCGGCAGCGTCGCGAAGGACCCGCTGCGCCGAACCGTGTCGAACCACTCGTCCACGTCGACCGGCTCGAGCGCGACCGCGGCGACGGTCTGCTGTGCGAGCACGTCCAACGGGTTGGCCGGGACCTGCAGAGCCTCGATGTGCCCGCCCACCATCCGTTCGACCGTGACCGCGCAGTGCACCAGGTCGGTGCGGTGCTTGGGGAACAGCACCCCGCGGGAGACCTCGCCGACCTGATGGCCCGCCCGTCCGACGCGCTGCAGGCCGCTCGCCACCGACGGGGGCGCCGAGACCTGGATCACCAGGTCGACCGCGCCCATGTCGATGCCGAGTTCGAGGCTCGAGGTCGCGACGACGCAGCGCAGCCGCCCGGATTTGAGGTCGTCCTCGATCAGGGCCCGCTGGTCCTTGCTCACCGAGCCGTGGTGGGCCCGCGCCAGCAGCGGTTGTGCGCCGAACGCGACCTCGGTGGGCGCCCCGAGCTGCGCCGGGGGCCGCGGCCGGTGGTCCACCGCCTCGCCCTCGCGTTCGGCGTGGATCTCGTTGAGCCGGGCCGTCAACCGCTCGGCGAGGCGGCGGGAGTTGGCGAACACGATGGTGGAACGGTGCGCGACGATGAGGTCGACGATCTGCTCCTCGACGTGCGGCCAGATCGACCCGGCCTGCGGGACCGCGGGCATCCCGTCGTCCGACAGTTCCGGCTGTACGCCCAGTTCGGTCATGTCCTCGACGGGCACCCGCACCGTCAGATCCCACGTCTTGGCCGACGGCGGGGCGACGATGCGGATCGGCGCCGCCCCGGCGAGGAACCGGCCCACCTCCTCGTGCGGGCGCACCGTCGCCGAAAGGCCGATCCGCTGCGCGGGCCGCCCGAGCAGCACGTCGAGCCGTTCGAGCGAAAGCGCAAGGTGGGAGCCGCGTTTCGTGCCGGCGACGGCGTGCACCTCGTCGACGATGACGGTCTCCACCCCGGCGAGCGTCTCGCGCGCCGCGGAGGTGAGCATGAGGAACAGGGACTCGGGGGTGGTGATGAGGATGTCCGGCGGGGTGCGGATCAGGGCGCGCCGGTCGGTCGCCGACGTGTCGCCCGAACGCACGCCGACGGTGATCTCCGGCGGCTCGAGGCCGAGCCGGCGCGCGGTCTGGGTGATGCCGACCAGCGGCGAGCGCAGGTTCCGTTCCACGTCCACCGCGAGGGCCTTGAGCGGGGAGACGTAGAGCACCCGCGTGCCGGGGTGCCCGGCCGGGGTGGCCGCGAGGCGGTCGAGCGACCACAGGAACGCCGAGAGCGTCTTGCCCGACCCGGTCGGGGCCACCACCAGGGTGTGCGCGCCGGTCGAGATCGACTCCCAGGCCCCGAGCTGCGCGGCGGTCGGGGCCTCGAACGCGCCCGCGAACCACTGCCGGGTGGGCTCGGAGAATCGGCTCAGGACATCGGTCACCGTTCCATGGTGCACCGCCGGTACGACACCGCGGGCACCTCGCGGGCTCCGGACCCGGGTACCCGGCGTCAGTCGGCCAGCGCGAACCGCGCCAGCTGGGCGCAGTGGTGCGACGCCCAGCGGCACCTGCCGGTACGCATCACGCGGCCGACGAGTGCGGCAGCGGCCGGCTCCCACGGCACCGCGGAGAACTGCGCACGGCTGGCCGGCTCGCCGGACCAGCCGATCGACACGATGGGTCCGTCGAGCCGGAACCGCAGCTCCGAATGCGTTGCCGCGAGCACTTCCACGCTCGTGCCGGCCGTCGCCTCGAGGTCGTCGACGGCGACGCTGACCCGTCCGCCGAGCCGGCGTGCCTGCGCGGCCGGAGCCTCGACGTACAACCCCGCGGCCTCGATCGCGCCGACGTGCACGCTCACGAGCGGTTCGGTGGAGCCGTCGCGCGGCGGCAGGCACACCACCGACCAGTACTCGCGTTCACTCATCCGCGGGTTGGGTATCGCGGCGCGGACGTAGTCGCGCAGCCACGTCGTCGCCGCGGTGAACTCCGGGTACTGCTCGAACGTCCGGTAGCGGGTGTCGCGCAGCGGCAGACCCGCCGGGGACAAGGGCGTACGGGCGTTCACTGGATCTGGTCCTCGTGCACGCGGTCACCGTACTCGATCTTGTTTCAGAGGATGACGCCCGGATTGAGAATCGAGTCCGGGTCGAGTGCCGCCTTGATCCGCCGGGTCAGGTCCATCACGTCGGGACCCACCTGATCCGGCAACCACGCCTTCTTCAGCCGGCCCACCCCGTGCTCGCCGGTGATGGTGCCGCCCAGCGCGATCGCCAGGTCCATGATCTGCCCGAACGCCAGGTGCGCCCGCGCCGTCTGGTCGGCGTCGGTGGGGTCGTACACGATCAGCGGATGGGTGTTGCCGTCCCCGGCGTGCGCGATCACCGCCACCGTCACCGCATTGCGCTCGGCGATCTCGGCGACGCCCCCGACGAGTGCCGGCAGTGCCGGCAGGGGAACGCCGACATCCTCGAGCAGCAGGCTGCCGGTCCGTTCGACCGCCGGGATGGCCATCCGCCGCGCCGCCGCGAACGCCTCGCCCTCCTCGGGGTCGTCGGTCGAGAACACCTCGTCGGCGCCGGCGTCCTCGCACGCCTTCACCATCGTCGCGATCTCCTGCGCCGACGCCGTACCGGGCGCGTCGGACCGGGCGATGAGCATCGCCTCGGTGGTGCGGTCCAGCCCCATGTGCAGCGCGTCCTCGACCGCGTTGATCGAGGCACGGTCCATGAACTCGAGCATCGCCGGGCGCAACGTCGCCGTGACGGCCAGCACCGCGTCGGCCGCGGCCTGGACCGAGCCGAACGTCGCGACCATCGTCGACGCCGGCGGCTGCGGCGGGAGGAGCCGCAGCGTCACCTCGGTGATGACGCCGAGGGTGCCCTCGCTGCCGACGAACAGCTTGGTCAGCGACAGCCCCGCCACGTCCTTGACGCGCGGTCCGCCGAGCCGCACCGCGGTGCCGTCGGCGAGCACCACCTCGAGTCCGAGCACGTAGTCCGTGGTGACGCCGTACTTCACGCAGCACAGCCCACCGGCGTTGGTCGCCGCGTTGCCCCCGATGGTGCACATCTCGAACGACGACGGGTCGGGCGGATACCACAGCCCGTGCTCGGCCGCGGCCCGCTTGACCTCGGCGTTGAGCAGTCCCGGCTGGACGACCGCCGTGCGGGTGACCGGGTCCACGGCGACCGCCCGCATCCGCTCGGTGCTCAGCACGATCCCGCCCGGGACGCCGCCCGCCCCGCCGGACAGGCTGGTGCCCGCGCCACGCGGCACCACCGGCACCCGGTGCGTGCTCGCCCACCTCAGTGTGGCCTGCACGTCCGCCGTGCGGGTGGCCCGCACGACCGCGCGCGGCACCGCCGCGTCCGGGTCGCGGGCCCAGTCCTGCCGGTACCCGGCGAGCAGGTCCGGATCGGTGATCAGCGCGCCGTCCGGGAGCTGGTCGGCGAGTTCGGCGAGATCGGCGGGCACGGTCAGCCTGCCGGGGTGAGGTAGCGGGCACGCAGCTTGTGCTTGACGAGTTTGCCGGTGGGCGTGCGCGGCAGGTCGTCGGAGAAGTCGATGCTGCGCGGCGCCTTGAAGTGGGAGACGCGCTCGCGGACGAAGTCGAGGAGCTCGCGCTCGACCTCGGGCCCGGGCTCGACGCCGTCGGCGAGCTGGACGACGGCCTTGACCTCCTCGCCCATCTCCTCGTTGGGGACCCCGATCACGGCGACGTCGTACACCTTGGGATGCAGGGTGAGCACGTTCTCCGACTCCTGCGGATAGATGTTCACGCCGCCGGAGATGATGGTGAACGCCGCCCTGTCGGTGAGGTACAGGTAGCGCTCCTCGTCGAGGTATCCGATGTCGCCGCTCGTGGTCCACGTCGGATGGTCGGGATGGGTGGCCTGGCGGGTCTTCTCGGGATCGTTGTGGTACCGGAACGGATGCTCGTCCCGTTCCCACCACACGGTGCCGACCGCGCCGGTGGGTAGTTCGCGGCCCTCGTCGTCGCAGATGTGGACGATTCCCATGACCCCGTCGCGCCCGACCGACCCGGGATGCGCGAGCGCCTGCTGCGAGTCGATGAACGTGGCGCCGGCACCCTCGGTGGAGGCGTAGTACTCGTACACGACCGGACCCCACCACTCGATCATCGCGCGCTTGATCTCCGGCGGGCACGGTGCCGCCGCATGGATGGCGACCTTCAGGCTCGACACGTCGTACCTGCCGCGCACCTCCTCGGGAAGCTTGAGCATCCGCACGAACATCGTCGGGACCCACTGGCTGTGCGTGACCCGGTATCGGTCGATCAGGGCGAGTGCCTCCTCGGGCTCGAACCGGTCCATGAGGATCACGGTGCCCCCGACCGACTGGATGGTGCCGCAGAAGCGAAGGGGGGCAGCATGATAGAGGGGAGCGGGGCACAGGTAGACGGTGTCGGCGTCGAATCCGTACATCGGCGCGAACACCGCCGTGTAGGGATCCGGGACGTCCTGCACCTGGCCCTCGGGCAACTTCGGCTCGATGCCCTTGGGCCGTCCGGTCGTTCCGGACGAGTACAGCATGTCCTGGCCACGCGGCTGCGACTCGAGGGGTGAGGTGTCGAACGCCGCGAGTGCCTCGGAGTAGTCGTCGAAGCCGGGCAGCACACCGCCGTACACGAGCCGTCGGTGCACGTTCGGGTAGGCCTCGGTGCCGGTGTCGATCGCGGTGGCCGCACCGGCCGAGGCGACGAGCACCTTCGCACCGCAGTCGTTCACCACGTACGCGGCCTCGGACGGGGTCAGATGCCAGTTCACCACCGTGATGTACAGGCCGGACCGCAGCGCCGCCCAGTAGACCTCCATGACCCGCAGGTCGTTGTCGGAGATCAGCGCGATGTGATCGCCCGGCTCGAGGCCCGCGGCGCGCAGGTACTTCGCGAGGCGGACGGAGTTCTCGTCGAGCTGCCGGTAGGTGAGCGACTCGCCGGTGGCGGGCCGCACGATAGCGGGCTTGTCGGGCGTCGTGGCGACGAAGTTCCCAGGAAACATGTTCCCTGGTCTACCACAGCTGTGGCCCGGGTCACGTGAGTCGCGCGCCCGCGGTGCCGTCGCTCGACCGGACCGCCCGGCCGGGCGTACCCTCACCCGCACGTGCACGGCACCGCAACACGCGGACGGGAGGACGACGTGGCGCTCGCTCTCGAGAAGGACCGCCTGGTGTTCGAGTTCCCGGAGGTGCATCCCGCCGCCCGCATGGCCGTCTCCTTCCACCGCACCCTGCGGGTGCCGGACGACGGCAACACCTATCCGTTGCCGCCCGGCCTGGGCCGGTTCCCGCTGCGGACCGTCGCCGAACTCGACGAGGCCGCGCTGCCGTCTTCGTGGCGATCCCACGGCGGCCTCGTGATGCCGATGTGGCAGGCGGAGGCGTGCTGGCTCGGGTTCGAGTCCCGGTACCCGTTCCTGGTCAAGGTCGGCGCCGGGGACGTCGACGCGCTCACCGGCGAACCCTGGTCGCCGGAGCCGGACTTCGGACGCGAGGACTATCTCGAGGTGCCGGCGCAACCGTGGCTCGACGGCTACGTCGTGGCGCACGGCCGGGTGCGCCAGTTCGTCGCGATGCCGCTCGGGTCCGGCTACAGCCTCGAGGAGCAACTGCGGTCCGGGCCGGCGCGGGGCGGGATCCGCGTCGCGGCCCGCCCCATGCGGGCGCAGCGATGGGAGGAGCGCGCCGGATTCGACGCCCGGCGCCCGCTGCCCGCCTTCGCGCCGGCCCCGGCGATGGGACTCGGTGCCGGCGGATCCGTCGACCAGGGCGTCGCCACCCCGGTCGAGTCGCACGACGCGTGGGATCTCGACCACCGCTCCGTGGTCGAGGTGCACCTGGTGAACAGCGAGCAGTGGCGCGCGATCACGGACCAGGATCCACCGACCCGGCCCCCGGCCGCGAGCGACTACACGGCGCGCGGCTTCCCGTGGTTCGAACTCTACGACGAGACCGTCGCGCGGCAGGGGGCGGCGCCACTCGCGGACGTCGACACCGTCGCCGACGTCGGGCGCCGGCGGGGAGAGCCGTTGCCCGACAACGAGACCGTCACCGTGCCCGAACCCGTCCGGATCCGGCCGGCCCCGCGCGAGCCTGGCCGTCGCGGATGATCCGACGGTATCGTCTGTCGACATGGGGCGGATCACCCAGCGTGTCGAACCGGAACCGCTTGCCGACTGGCTGATCGGGCACGGTCGCGCGGCGGTCGCCTTCGACGAGGCCGGGTCGGTCACCGCGCTGCCCGCGCGGGTCCGGCGGCGCGACGGCCGGTTGTGGGTCGGTGTGCCGCGGGAATCGGTGCCGCCGTCGGCCGGACTCGATCGGGTCACCGTCCTGCTCGACGACGGCGAATTCTGGTTCGAGCTGCGGGCGGTGAACTGGCGCGGACGCCTGACGCCGGCGGACGCCCCCGACGGTCGGGAGGACCTCGCCTGGTTCGTCTTCACGCCCCGACGCGCCACCGCGTGGGACTACGCGACCCTGCACGAGGAGCGGGACTCGTGAAGGCCGACGACGCCGTCGTGCGCGACTTCCTCGACCGCGCCCGCGTCGCGCGCCTGGCGACCCGCTCACCGAAGGGCGCGGCGGCCCTGGCGCCCCTGTGGTTCGTGCAGGTCGACGGCCGGCTGTACTTCGGCACCGGGCGCGACACCGTGGCGGCGCGCAACGCCGCCGCGAATCCCGACGTCGTCGTGCTGCTCGACGACGGCGAGCGCGGACCGGTCCTGCGGTTGCGCGGCCGGGCCACCGTGCGGCCGGGGGCGCCGCCCGCGGCCGTCACGGCCCGTTTCGGGCGGAAGTACTACCTGGGCGGATGGCGCTCGGAGCTGTCGCACGCGCGGAGCTGGTTCCTGCGTACCCGGTACTACGGGCAGAGCGCGCCGGCCACGATCGTCGTCGAACCGGGAGAGGCCGAGCTGCTGCGGCGGCCCTGAGGGGTGTCCCTCACGACGGCGGTCCGGCGTTCACGGCGGCGACGTGCCGCAGCCAGTCGGCCAGCGCCTGGAACCGCTGCCGATCGGGGTGGTGGAACACCACGGTGTCGGGATCCGTCGGCGCCGGCGCACCGTCCCGCCCGCTGCCCGTCACGATCCGGAGCATGCCGTCGGTCTGCGGCAGCGCCGGACGGAACTGCACGTCGCTCACGTCCCGCAACCGGATCCTTCTGGGCGTCAACGGAACCGGTCCCAGAGCTCGTGCCACGGGACCCTCCCGCAGGATCCACAGCCGGTCGCCCTGCACGACGATCTGCCCGCCCCACCCGTGGTACCGGCGCATCGGCAGCACCGGGTCGGGCGGGTCGGCGACCGGTCCGGGCGCCAGCCGTGGCACCGTCACCGGCGGCCCGTCGAGGACGCGCTCGTCGATCTCGTCGGCCGGGGTCACCGACACCGTCACCTCGGCGGCCAGCCGGGATCCGCTCACCGCGGCCCGTGCGGCGGTGCGCAGCCCCCGCCCGGACAGGTGCGTCACGATCGGCAGCAGACGCGCGCTGGACCGCCGGCCGAGATACCCGCACGGTCGATCGTCCACCCGCACCTCCACCAGCGCGCCGTCCGCCTCGTGCAGGGTGACGAGCAGGGCGTACTTGCCGGGCGGGTCGGCGTAGGGGTGCAGCAGGTCGAAGTGCTGTTCCTCCCCGGTGACCTGCAGGGTGCGACCCGAGGGCAGCAGCGTGTAGGGCACGTCCGGCGGATCGTTGCGGGGCACCAGCCTGGCCGGGGCGCCGAGGCTGACCGTGACGCGCGCGATGATGCGCCCGCTGCGGCCGGGGTCGTCGTTGTAGGTGCCCGCGTCCGCGGCCCAGATGCGGCCCGGCACGGTCGGCAGGTACCCGCCGGCGACGACGCGGCGCAGCACCGGCCCGTAGCGCAGCGCGTCGCCGTCGCCGAGGATCCCGACCGTCAGCCCGTCCGCGCGCACGCTCACGCCGTGCGTCTCCGGCAGCAGGGACACGTCCCTGCGGATCTCGGCGCCGGCCGGGTCGAACGCCGCACCGAGGGTCCGCACGATGTGCTCGGTCCAGGCGAACTCGCCCTCGATCTCGGTGTCGAACCGGTCCGGTCGGCACCCCCACAGCCGATACGGAACCAACTTGTCGCTCAACCGAACTCCACGCCCTGCGCCAGGGGGAGATCGCCGGAGAAGTTGACGGTGTTCGTGGCGCGGCGCATGTACGCCTTCCACGAGTCCGAACCCGACTCGCGTCCGCCGCCGGTCTCCTTCTCGCCGCCGAACGCGCCCCCGATCTCGGCGCCGGAGGTGCCGATGTTGACGTTGGCGATGCCGCAGTCCGAGGCGGCGAGGAAACGCTCGGCCTCACGCTGGTCGGTGGTGAAGATCGACGACGACAGCCCTTGGGGCACCCCGTTGTGCAGGGCGATCGCCTCGTCGAAGTCGTCGTAGGTCAGCACGTAGAGGATCGGAGCGAACGTCTCCTCGCGCACCACGTCCGTCTGCGCCGGCATCCGCACGACCGCGGGCCGGACGTACACCCCGTCGCCGGGGACCTCGACCGGATCGCCGCCCGTGACGAGAATGCCGCCGTCGAGCTCGGCGCGCTCGAGCGCCGCCCGCATCGCGGCGTGGGCACGGCCGTCGATCAGCGGGCCCACGAGCACCCCCTCGCCGAACGGATCACCCACCCGCAGTCCCGAATACGCCTTGGCGATCCGCTCGGTCAGTTCGTCGACGACCGAACGATGGGCGATGAGCCGTCGCAGGGTGGTGCAACGCTGACCGGTGGTGCCGGCCGCGGCGAACACCACGGCCCGCACGGCGAGGTCGAGGTCGGCGGAAGGGCCGACGATCGCACCGTTGTTGCCGCCGAGTTCGAGCAGGCAGCGCCCGAACCGCGCCGCCACCCGGGGCGCGACGATGCGGCCCATCCGGATCGAGCCCGTTGCGCTGACCAGCGCGACGCGGGGGTCGTCGACCAGCGCCTCACCGACGGCGGCGTCGCCGACGAGGACGTGGTGCAGGCCGCCGGGGGCGCCCACGTCGCGTGCGGCCCGTTCGAGCAGGGCGTGGCAGGCCGACGCGGTGAGCGGCGTCTTCTCCGACGGCTTCCACACCACCGGATCGCCGCACACCAGCGCGATCGCGGTGTTCCAGGACCACACGGCGACGGGGAAGTTGAACGCCGAGATCACCGCGACCACCCCCAGCGGATGCCACGTTTCCATCAGGCGGTGGCCGGGTCGCTCCGACGGCATGGTGTGGCCGTAGAGTTGGCGCGCGAGGCCCACCGCGAATTCGCAGATGTCGATCATCTCCTGCACCTCGCCGAGCGCCTCGGAAGGGATCTTCCCGGCCTCGAGCGTGACGAGTTCGGCGAGATCGGACTTGTGCTCGCCGAGCAGTTCCCCGAGCCTGCGGACCAGCCGTCCTCGCACCGGCGCAGGAACCTGCCGCCAGCGTTCGAAGGCCGTGCTCGCCGCGGTGACCGCGGCATCGACATCCTCCGCGCGTGCCGGGTGCAGGCGCGCGAGCTCCGAACCGTCGATCGGGCTGGTGACCGGGTGCGGGCCGTCGAGCGCGGGCGCGCCCGCCCCGCAGCGGCGCAGCGCGGCCACGGCGCGATCGTGGAGATTGCCAGTCGGATTCATCGTCGATGTCCTTTCCGGGTCGGTTAGCCTGCGCTGATGGCGGAAAACTCGAAGGAGTCCCTGGACGAGATCGACCGGCTGCTCATGCGCGAACTGGTGGTGGACGGCCGGGCGACGCTGGCCACGCTCGCCGAGAAGGCCGGGTTGTCGATCTCCGCGGTGCAGTCCCGGGTCCGCCGCCTCGAAGCCCGGCACGTGATCCGCGGATACACGGCGAAGGTAGATCCCGAGGCGCTCGGGCTGATGCTGTCGGCGTTCGTCGCGATCACTCCTCTCGACCCGTCCCAGCCGGACGACGCGCCGGCGCGGTTGCGGCACATCGACGCCATCGAATCCTGCCACTCCGTGGCCGGGGACGAGAGCTACATCCTGCTCGTGCGCGTCGCCTCACCGCGGGCACTCGAACAACTCCTCCAGGAGATCCGCGCGACGGCGAATGTAGCCACCCGCAGCACGGTCATCCTCCAAACATTTTACGAACGATAGCGTGGCTGTGGATCGATCTTCCGGCATGTGACCGTCGAGGGGAGAAATTTGACGTACCCTCGTGGCATGAGCACTGCATTCCGACACCCGGACGGTGCCCGCGAGCTGCCCCCGAGCCGGGTACATGCCGTTCTGCGCGAACATCTGCTGGTGGACGGGTTCGATCTCGTCCTCGACCTCGACCGATCACGGGGGGTGCGGCTCGTCGACCAACGGGACGGCACGGCCTACCTCGACATGTTCGGGTTCTTCGCGTCCTCCGCGCTCGGGATGAACCACCCCGACATCGTCGACGACCCGGCGTTCACCACCGAACTCGCCGCGGCCGCCGCGAACAAGCCGAGCAACTCCGACATCTACACCGTGGCGATGGCCCGGTTCGTCGACACCTTCGCCCGGGTGCTCGGCGACCCGGCCCTGCCGCACCTGTTCTTCGTCGACGGTGGCGGACTCGCGGTGGAGAACGCACTCAAGGCGGCCTTCGACTGGAAGAGCCGGCTCAACGAGGCTCGCGGACTCGGCTCCGACCTCGGGGGCAGCGTTCTCCACCTCTCCGAGGCGTTCCACGGCCGCACCGGTTACACGATGTCCCTCACCAACACGGACCCGCTGAAGACGGCCCGGTACCCCAAGTTCCGCTGGCCGCGCATCGACGCGCCCTACCTGGCCGCCGACCGCGACGTCGAGGCCGCCGAGGCGCACGCACTGCAGCAGGCGCACCGGGCGTTCGCCGAGAACCCGCACGACATCGCGTGTTTCATCGCCGAACCCATCCAGGGCGAGGGCGGCGACCACCACTTCCGGCCCGAGTTCTTCCAGGCCATGGCCGAACTGTGCCGCCGGCACGATGCGCTGCTGATCTTCGACGAGGTGCAGACCGGCGTCGGGCTGACCGGAAGCACATGGGCGTACCAGCAGTTCGGCGTCACCCCCGACATCGTCGCCTTCGGGAAGAAGACCCAGGTCTGCGGCATCATGGCCGGCGGCCGGATCGACGAGATCCCCGACAACGTCTTCGCGGTCTCGTCGCGCCTGAACTCCACCTGGGGCGGCAACCTGACCGACATGGTCCGTGCCCGGCGCATTCTCGAGGTGATCGAGCGGGACCGGCTCGTCGACCGAGCGCGGATGACCGGGGCACATCTGCTGTCCGGGCTGAAGCAGCTCGCCGTCCGCCACCGGCTGGTCGGCGAGCCCCGAGGGCGCGGCCTGATGTGTGCGTTCACCCTGCCCACACCGGCGGTGCGCGACGCCGTGCTCACCCACCTGCGGGTCGACGAGCACGTGCTGATGATCGGCACCGGGCAGCGCGGCATCCGGTTCCGGCCGCCGCTGACGGTCACCACCGCCGAACTGGACGAGGCACTCGACGCCCTGGATCGGGTCCTGGGGACGATCGTGCGGACCTGACGGCCCCCTCGGAGTCGCCGCGGGGCGGCGGAGGTGACCCGCGCGGTGTGCGATCGCGAACCGTCCACCGGGTGTTCCGGTCAGGACCCGGCGTCGACGCGGAACGGCAGGGTGACGTCGACGGTCGTGCCGCCGCCCTCGGGGCTGTCGAGGACGAACTCGCCGCCGAGCGCGGCCGTCCGATCGCGCAGCCCGTCGAGCCCCCCGCCGGGCGTCGGCCGCGCGCCACCGCACCCGTTGTCCCCGATCGTCATACGCAGCATGTCGCCCGTCCGGTGCAGGCCGATCCGGACGACGGTGGCCCCGGAGTGCTTACCGGCGTTGGTGACGCCCTCCGCGCCGATGAGGTACGCGGCGAGTTCGACGGGGGCCGAGGGGCGTTCGCCGAGCGCGTCGTCGATGTCCACGGGCACGGGTGCCCGCTCGGCCAGTGAGCGCAGCGCCGCCGCGAGTCCGCGCTCGGTGAGCACCGCCGGATACACGCCTCTGGCGAGCTCTCGCAGTTCCCGCAGCGCGACGTCGAGTTCGGCGGCACCGTCCGCGAGCAGCCGCCGCAGGGTCGGCTCGTCCCCGGCACGCTGTGCACGGCGCAGCAGCAGCGACGCGGCGACGAGACGCTGCTGCGCACCGTCGTGCAGGTCGCGCTCGAGGCGCCGGCGCTGGACGTCACCGGCCGTGACGATCCGTTCGCGGGAGCGCCGCACCTCGTCGAGCCGGAGCTGCAGGTCCGCGTGCAGCCGCTCGTGCTCGAGGGCCAGGCCGGTGGCGCTGCGGACCGCGGCGAGCAGCTCGGGTTGCGTCTCGAGCGACGGGTCGTACACCAGCGCGCCGACCGGTGTGCCGGCGCGCTCGAGGACGGTCGCCGCCCGGGGATCCGAGCGGCGGGGCAGAGCACGCACCGCACCGTCCGGATCGACGTACGCCGCCCGCTCCGGGACGTACGTCCACAGCACCAGGCTCGGGTCGTGCACGGCGCGTCGGAGCGCGTCGACGAACCCGGCACCGAGCGGCGCGGTGCCGATCTCGACCATCGCGTCGCTGACCGCAGCTCGGGCGAGCCGGTACCGGAGTAGGCCGATCGCGACCGCGAGCGGGAACAACGCCGTGGCCGGGTAGCGCAGGTTGAGCACCCAGGTCGGGGGCGACCAGGGCAGGTTCACCGCGCTGGAGAGCACGGCGAGTGTGATCACCGCCGAGAGGCCGTATGCGACCCCGAGCGGTGCGAATCCCGACCGGTACGCGGGCGACCCCGAACGCCAGCGCACGATCACCACCACCACGAGCGTCACCACGATCAGGAACGCGCAGAACCCGACGACGAGCTGCACGGTCCGCGCGAGGGACGGATCATCGCGCAGGAGAAGTAGATTCGTCGATGTCGACGGGAATGCCGCGGGTGCGGTCCGCGGATCGAAGAACAGCCACTCGGCCACGATGCCGACGGTGGCGAGGATCCAGGCGGCTCCGACGAACAGGCGTTGCCACGGTCGTTCCAGCCGACCGGTCGGGAATCCCACGAGGGCCTGGAGCAGGACGGGTAGGTACAGGTTCGTCGCCACCGCGCCGACGGTGAAGGCCACGGGTTCGCCGGAGCGCCGCAGACCGCCGAGGAACCACAGCAGGCCGGCCATGAGGATGAGAGGACCGGTCAGGTCGTGCGGGCGGGTGTTCCATGCGATCGCCCCGGCCACGACGAACGCCACACCGGCGCCGAGGAACAGCCCCAGTTCGGTCGGCCCGAACACCGGGAGGAACGGGCCCTCGGCGGCGGCGAAGGACTCGCGCGGCCCGAGCAGGAGCGTGCGCGCCGGATCCCGCAGTCCCGTCGGCGACCGGTCCACCGTGGCGGCGATCGCCGCGACCAGCACCGCAGTGACCACGACGAGTAGCTGGATCACTCGTTGCCGCACCCCGGCCTCCTCCCGGACCGTCTCAGTCTCCTCCCGCGTCGGCGTGGGCACCACCGTGCTGGCACGGGACGCCTCCGGTGTCACCACGGTGCCGGAATCCGGTGTCACCACGGATCCGCCGACCGTCTCGGCTGCCGGCGCAGCCGGCATGAGTGCGGCTGCCGGCGCAGCCGGTACCCGTGTCGATCGATCGGTCGACGAGGGGGCACACACGGACACCGTCACCGGGCTGCCGGAGTTCCCCGGCCGCGCGACGCCGGTGGCACGGTCACGACAGCGTGAACCCACCCCGTTAGGGTGGGCCCATGTCGGACTCCGCCGCCGGTAGCCCTGCCCGAACGCCGGGGCCCGGGCTCGAACCGAAGTCGATCCCCAACCTGCGCGACCTCGGCGGGTGGACCACCGGGGACGGCGCGTCGGTGCGCTGGGGCGTGGTGTACCGCTCGACCGACCTGAGCCGGGTCACCGACGCGGATGCGCGCGCACTCGAAGGACTGGGGCTGACGACGGTCGTGGATCTGCGAACGGCCGCGGAACGGGAGGCGGCGCCCGACCGGGTGCCGGCCGGCGTCCGGCATGTGCCGCTCGACGTGCTCGCCGATCGTGAGCACGGTTCGATCGCCGCACACATGAAGGAGTTGCTGACCGACGCCGCGTTCGCCCGGGAGGTTCTCGGGGACGGCCGTGGCGCCGAGTACCTGCGGGGCAGCTATCGCGACTTCGTGCTGCTGCCGAGCGCCCGGGCGGCGTACCGGACGCTGCTGCGCTCGCTGCTCGTCGAGGACGGGACCCCGGTTCTCGTGCACTGCACCACCGGCAAGGACCGCACCGGCTGGGCCGCAGCCGTGCTGCTGCTGGCGCTCGGTGTGGATCGCGACTCGGTGTTCGAGGACTACCTGCGGACCAACGAGATGCTGCTGCCGGCGTTCGAACCGATTCTCGCCGCGCTCACCGCGAAGGGAGTCGAGCGTGCGGACCTCGAATCCGTTCTCGGCGTCCGCGCCGAGTACCTCGAGGTGGCGTTCGCGACGGCCGAGGACGAATTCGGGTCGTTCGACCGGTACCTCGACGACGGATTGGGGCTCACGACCGCCGATCGGGACCGACTCGGGCAGGCTCTGCTCGGGTGAGATCCGGACCGACGCTACCGCGCGACCCGGATCATCCGACGCGACCGTCCCACTCGCGCACCAGCCTCGCCGGCGCCGTGACCCGGAACGACATGTCGAGCAACTCGGCGATCTCGTCCCAGTCGACGTCGGCCCGCTCCAGATCGAACCCGATCCACCCCGACGGACCGAGGTACGCCGGGTCGTAGGTGTGGGGCTGCCCGAGCAGGGCCTCGCGCTCGGCGGCGTCCGGTTTGACGATCAGCGATCGCGGGAACTGCACGCCCGTGGCCTTGACGGACCCGCCGTACACGGCGAACGCAGTCCTCGTGTAGAAGAACGGCCTGCCGTGCGAGATCTTCTCGGCGGCACCCGGGAAGGTCAGCGCCAGCCCACGTATCCGTGTCAGCAGCGGATCGGCCTCGTCGAACATGACGGGATGCGGCATACGCGCAGCGTACCGTCCGGCGGCGACACCACGACCGGCGTCCGTTCTCGCTGTTCGCGACGTCCCGGGCGGCGGGGAAGTCGTCCCGGCGGTCGCGGGCGCCTACGTCCGTGCGCGGGAACGACGACGCACCGCGGCGTACAGCGCGATGCCGAGCAGCGCCCCGGCCAGGTCCGCGCACCAGTCCCACACCGACCCCGACCGGCGCACCGCGACGGCGGCCTGGAGGACCTCGGTGAGCGCCGCGTACACGGCGAGCCAGGCGACGGTCGCGGCGGGCGGGATCCGGGCGAAGCGGGAGGCGTACGCGAGCACCGCGAACATCAGCGCGTGCGTGATCTTGTCGGCGTGCGGGAAGCCGGACGGGGTCGTATCGCCCGGCAGCATGAGCAGCACGGTGACGACCACGAGCGTGAGCGTCACCGGCGCGAACCGGGCGGTCATGGACGTTCGGTGACCGTCATGCCCCAGGCGCCCTCGGCGAACCGTCGCACGGCCGCCGAACCCGCGGCCAGGGCGGCGGAGCCGCCGGGTTCGGCGGTGCCGGTCAGCGTCCCGTCGGGACGCAGTTGGACGGTGGCTTCGACGGCGGCGGTCGTCGCCTCCCGGACCGACCAGTGGTAGCCGGTGTCCGCGGCCCACGCCTCGGGGTCCTCGGCGAGCAGATACCAGTTGCCCGCGTTGATCTCGACGGGCTCCACTCAGCAGCCACCCTTCGTGCCCTTGGTCGCGGAGAACAGGATTCCCGCGACCGGGATCAGCAGGAACCACAGCCAGTTGTCGAAGGCGAAGAACAGCACCAGCGCGACGAACGGGACCAGCGCCATGGCGGTGGTGCGCCACTTCTCCCACTGCTCGGCCTTCGCGGTGTCCTGTACCGGCGCAGGCGTGTTCGGGGTCGCGGGGGGCAGGTCGGTGAACAAGGTGTCGAGCTCGGCGCGGGTGGTGGCCGCTGCCGCCTTCGCGCTGCGCTCGTCGAATTCGGCGAGGGTGAGCCGGCCGGCACCGAAGTGCTCACCGAGCAGGTTCAGTGCCTGTTCGCGTTCGACGGTGCCGATACGGACCTCGGGGGAGTCGGCCATGGGTCCACACTAATGTGTCGTCAGCGACCGGTCCCGCCGGTGCCGGTCCGGAATGCTCTGGAGATGATCAGGATCAGCGCGACCGCGGAGATCAGCAGCGCCACCGGATGCCGCAGTACCAGGGCCGGGGCGACGGCGAACATGCTCATCGCCAGCAGCCACACCACGTCGGGAATGTCGCGGGGGGCGGGCGGTTGCGGTTCCCGGGGGGCGGGGGCCGGAGCGACATCGCGCAGGAAGGCCGGCTCGGCCGGACGTGGCCGCCCGCCGCGGGCGCGGACGGCGAGGACGGCGACGGTGGCGGCGGCGCCCGCGCCCGTCATGATCCACACGCCCGGTTCCAGGAGTGCGTGGAGCGCCAACAGTCCGAGCACCACGACCGGGACCAGGAACCACCACCCGCGCCGACGTCCGTCGGTCCGGCCGGTCAGGGGAGGCAGGTCGGTGAACAGGAGTGCGAGGTCGCGGCGGGTGGTGGCGGCGGCGATGCGACCGCTGCGGTCCTCGAATTCGGCGAGGGTGAGCCGGCCGGCACCGAAGTGCTCGCCGAGCAGGACCTGAGCTTGCTCGCGCTCGACCGTGCCGACACGGATTTCCGGTGAATCGGCCATGTCACCACCCTAGACCCGGGACGGCCGACGGCGCGCCCCCGGAATCCGAGGATTCCGGGGGCGCGCCGTCGGACGCGGGACTACTTGAGCTCGGCGAGCACCGTGCCCTGGGTGATGGCGGCGCCCGGCTCGACCGCCAGGCCCGTGACGACACCGGCCTTGTGCGCGTTGACCGGGTTCTCCATCTTCATGGCCTCGAGCACCACGATCAGGTCGCCCTCGGCGACCTCCTGGCCCTCGGAGACCGCGACCTTGACGACGGTGCCCTGCATCGGCGCGGTGACCGCGTCACCGGAGGCCTTACCGCCGTGGGCGCCGCCGCGCTTGCGCGGCTTCGGCTTCTTGCGCAGCGCCCCGCCGGCCGCAGCGCCACCGGCGCCGAGGGTGAACTGACCGGGCAGCGACACCTCGACGCGACGGCCGCCGACCTCGACGACGACGTTCTGCCGCGGCAGGGCCTCGTCCTCGTCCTCGGTCGCGGCCGCACCGCCGGTGTACGGCTCGACGGTGTTCTCCCACTCGGTTTCGATCCACTTGGTGTAGACGTCGAACTTCTCGCCGTCCCCGACGAACGCGGGGTGCTCGACGATGTGCCGGTGGAACGGGATCACGGTGGCCAGGCCGTCGACCTCGAACTCGGCCAGGGCGCGGCGGGCGCGCTCGAGCGCCTGCTGCCGGGTCTCGCCCGTGACGATCAGCTTGGCGAGCATCGAGTCGAACTGCCCGCCGATGACGTCGCCCTGCACCACGCCGGAGTCGACGCGCACACCCGGGCCCGAGGGCTCGCGGTACACGCTGATCGGGCCGGGGGCCGGCAGGAAGCCGCGGCCGGCGTCCTCGCCGTTGATGCGGAACTCGAACGCGTGCCCGCGCGGGGTCGGATCCTCGGTGATCTCGAGCTTCTCGCCGTTGGCGATGCGGAACTGCTGGCGCACCAGGTCGATGCCCGCGGTCTCCTCGGTGACCGGGTGCTCGACCTGCAGGCGGGTGTTGACCTCGAGGAAGGAGACGGTGTCGCCCTGGACCAGGTACTCGACCGTGCCGGCGCCGTAGTAGCCGGCCTCGCGGCAGATGGCCTTGGCGGACTCGTGGATGCGGCGGCGCTGCTCGTCGGTCAGGAACGGCGCGGGGGCCTCCTCGACGAGCTTCTGGAAGCGGCGCTGCAGCGAGCAGTCGCGGGTGCCGGCGACGATGACGTTGCCGTGCTGGTCGGCGATGACCTGCGCCTCGACGTGGCGGGCCTTGTCGAGGTACTGCTCGACGAAGCACTCGCCGCGGCCGAAGGCGGCGACGGCCTCGCGGGTCGCGGACTCGAACAGCTCGGGGATCTCCTCGATGGAGTGCGCGACCTTCATGCCGCGGCCGCCACCGCCGAAGGCCGCCTTGATCGCGACCGGCACGCCGTACTCCTTCGCGAACTCCACGACCTCGTCGGCATTGGCGACGGGGTCCTTGGTGCCCGCGGCCATCGGGGCCTGGGCGCGCTCGGCGATGTGCCGTGCGGTGACCTTGTCGCCGAGGTCGCGGATGGCCTGCGGGGAGGGGCCGATCCAGATCAGGCCGGCGTCGATCACGGCCTGGGCGAAGTCGGCGTTCTCGGACAGGAAGCCGTGGCCGGGGTGGATCGCGTCGGCGCCGGACTTGCGGGCGGCGTCGAGGATCTTGTCGAACACCAGGTAGGACTCGGCGGAGGTCTGGCCACCGAGCGCGAATGCCTCGTCGGCGAGCTTCACGAACTGGGCGTCGGCGTCGGGTTCTGCGTAGACGGCCACGCTCCCGTAACCGGCGTCCTTGGCGGCTCGGATGACCCGCACAGCGATCTCGCCGCGGTTGGCGACGAGCACCTTCGTGATGTGCGCGCTGGCATGACTGGGCACGGAGCCTCCTGTTGATCGATCGTTAGGTTATTGCCGTCTCTGGGAGTGTAGGCGCCAATCCGATAGACGATGTAACCGGATAGCCACTACACCCTACGGGTCGCCCGGAACCCGGCAACGTTACCGGTCGGTAGTCGGATCGCCCCGGTTCGCGGGTTCCGGCGTGTCCCACGCGCGACCCTCGCTCACCTCGTGCATCAATTCTCGGACCCGCTCGACGAACGGCGGCACGTTGGCCGCGGCGGTCGGCGTGTCGGGAAACCGGCCCGCCAGGTTCACGCCCTTCGGGCTGCGGTTGAACCACAGGAACACGTCGTGCGTGTAGCTGCGGCTGCGCAGTGTCCGGGCGTTCCACTGCGGCCACTGCGCGGCCATGGGGACGAAGCGAACGTCCATGTACGACACCAGGAATCGCGGTCGCATGGGTATCCCCAGCAGTTCGCCGACGAGGTCGAACGGGACCCGGGCGCTCGCCCGGGTGCGGCGCAGTTCGGCACCGGCGCGCGCCACGAGCGTCGCGAAGTCCGCGGTCCCGGTCGTGTCGATCTCGACCGGACGCAGCCCCACGAACCAGCCGAGGGCTCCGGCCCACATCGGGCCGCTGCGGGTGTGGGCGGGCGCGATCGTCCGGAACAGTTCGATCCCCGCGAGTTCGACCGCGGCCCGGGCGAGACACGCCAGCGTGCCGGCGAAGAATCCGTGCCCGGCCTCCCGGCAGCGGGCGGCGAACCGGTTGGCCCGTTCGTCGTCGAGCATCCGCACGGACAGCCGACGCTGCGGCGACCCGTCGACGGGCCGGGGGCCGAGGGGCAACGGGAACTCGGGCATGCCGCCGCCGGCGGTCAGGGCGTCTCGCCAGATCCGCACGGCCTCGTGGTCGCCGGCCAGGTCGGCGGCGTCCGCCCGTTCCGCGGCACCGAAGTCGATGTAGCTGCCCACGGGGAACAATCCGGCCGGCCGGCCGGATCGCTCCTGCTCGTACAGGGCGGTGATCTCGTGGGCGACCAGGACGACCGAGTAGGCGTCGGCCACGGCAGGGTCAGCGGCGAAGAACACCGTGAACGACGAGCCGGACGCGTCCGCGTCCTCGGGTTCGAGGGTGGCGAAGACGTACGCCGGCCACGTGTGCGGTTCGGTGCAGTCGGCGAGCAGTTGCTCGAGGTGCTCGCGGATGTCGTCCGGAGCGGAGGGCAGGTGTCGGACGTACCGGACCGACACCGCACCGGCGGGCGCGGTGCGCCGGGTCGCGCCGGCGGGCGCGGTGCGCCGGGTCGCGCCGGCGGGCGCGGTGCGCCGGGTCGCGCCGGCGGCCGCGGTGCGCCGGGTCGCGCCGGCGGCCGCGTCGCCGCCCAGGGCGACGTGGCTGCGCAGCGGTTCGTGGCGGTCGATCCAGCGTTCGAGGGCCCGCCGGAACGGTTCCTGTTCGAGATGCCCGCGGACCTCGAAGGCGGTACCCAGCCACGCATCCGGAACGTCGCCGTATCGGCTGCCCGCGGTGCGGCGCAGATGCGCCTCGTGGACGTACGACACCGGCCGCGGATCGGTCGTCCAGGCATCCTCCGCGGCGCACGGCAGCCATTCGGTCAGCACACCCGCCGGGATCGGGTAGTCCGCCAGCTCGGTGAACTCCATGACATCTCAGGTGCGCAGATGCCGCTTGATGCGCGCCAGCATTGCGCTCATCCCTCGCAGGCGCAGCGGGCTGACAGCTTCGGCCAGGCCGAGGGCCGAGTAGAAGTCGTCGGGGACCTCGAGGATCTGTTCGGCACTGAGGCCGTCGAGCCCCTGATGCAGGATGGACGCGAAGCCGCGGGTGGTCGGGGCCTCGGGGGGCGCGCTGAAGTGCAGCCGCACATGCTCACGGTCGGCCGTGTCGACCGACAGGAACAGCGGTGACTGGCACTCGGGCACCGGCTCCATCGCCGCCTCCTCGAGTTCGGCGGGAATCGGCGGAAGTTCCCGGCTGAACTCGAGCAGCAGCTGCAGCTTGTCCTGGCCGTCGACCGCGGCGAAGTCGTCGACGATCTCGGCGAGAGGTGCGGGCAGGGTCACCGGGCCGGCACCTCTCCGGGCTCCTCGCCCTTGACGATCGGCACCCGTACCGCATTGCCCCACTCGGTCCACGACCCGTCGTAGTTGCGGACGTGCTCGTAGCCGAGGAGATGGGTCAGCACGAACCACGTGTGGCTCGACCGTTCGCCGATGCGGCAGTACGCGACGACGTCGGCGTCCCGCGGGATGTCGGCGTAGATCTCCTCGAGCTCGGTGCGCGACCGGAACCGGCTGTCCGGTGCCGCTGCCCGCGCCCACGGAATGGACACCGCGGTGGGGATGTGCCCGCCGCGCAGCGCACCTTCCTCGGGGTAGTCCGGCATGTGGGTGCGCTCGCCCGTGTACTCCTGCGGGGAGCGCACGTCCACGAGCGGTCCCTTGCCGAGGTGGTCAAGGACGTCGTCCTTGAACGCCCGGATCGCGGCGTCGTTCCGCTCGACCACCGGGTAGCCGCTGGTGGTGCTCACCGGGATGTCGAGGGTGGTGTCGCGGTTCTCGGCGATCCAGGCGTCGCGGCCGCCGTCGAGCAGACGCACGTCCTCGTGACCGAACAGCGTGAACACCCACAGCGCGTAGGCGGCCCACCAGTTCGACTTGTCGCCGTAGATGACGACCGTGTCGGTGCGGCGGATGCCCTTGCGGTCCATCAGGGCGGCGAACTGGGCGCCGTCGATGTAGTCGCGGGTGACCGGGTCGTTGAGGTCGAGATGCCAGTCGATCTTCACGGCGCCGGGGATGTGGCCGACGTCGTACAGCAGCACATCCTCGTCCGATTCGACGACCTTCACCTCGGGTGCGCCCAGGTGGGCGGACAGCCACTCCGTCGACACCAGGCGGGTCGGATCGGCGTAGGCGGCGAAGGACGGGTTGGCGTCGGGCGCGACGGGCACAGGTGGCTCCTGAGGCAGTGGTGACAGTTCGGTGATCGACAATCCGGTGACGACGTGCGCCGTCGATTCTAGGCGGTACCGTCGGGCAACGTGCTGTGCTCCCCGTCCGCCCCGACGGACCTCGCGACCCGCGCCGACATCGATCGGCTGCTGCGCCGGTTCTACGAGCGCGCGCTGGTCGATCCCGTGCTCGAGGCGCCGTTCTCGACCCTCGCCGTGATCGGCCTCGACGACCATCTCCCGACGATCGGGGACTTCTGGGAGCAGGTGCTGCTGCGCACCGGCCGCTACCGCGGCGCCCTGGTGCCGGTGCATGCCGCGCTGCACCGCCAGTACGGGCTCGACGCGGCCCGATTCGACCGCTGGGTGCGGCTGTGGAACGAGGCCGTCGACGAGTTGTTCGCCGGGACGAACGCCGACCGCGCCAAGGCGAAGGCGGCGTCGATCGCGGCGGCGCTCAGCGCGCGGCTGGATCGAGCATCGTCAGCATGAGCCGCGACGGCTCGACTGCTCGTACCGCGTGCGGCAGGCGGGTGGTCATGTGCACCACCCCGCCCGGCTCGAGGTCGACGGTGCGCCCGTCGGCGGTCACCTGCAGGTGGCCGGTGAGGGCCTGCAGCAGGACCGGAAACGCGGCCGTGTGCTCGCGCAGTTCCTGCCCGGCGTCGAAGGCGAAGACCACGACGCGGGCACCCTCGGCGACGAGGACGCGCTGCGGGCGCGGTCGGTCCGGGTAGGGCTCGACGGCGTCGCGGACGTCGGCGAGGTGCGACAGGGCGGGGGCGGCGGGTTCGGGCTGCGGCGCGGCGGGGCTCACGACCGCAGGCTACCGCGGCTTCGTCGCGACGATCGCCCTACCGCGGCTTCGCCGCGACGATCGCCCTACCGCGGCTTCGCCGCGACGATCGCCCTACCGCGGCTTCGCCGCGACGATCGCCACGGCCGCGATCGACTTGCGGTACGTCGTGAACGTCGCGCGCATGCCCAGCACCCGCTTGCGGGCGTCGCCGTCGCGCAGCACGTTGCGTACGAAGCGCAGGGTGCCGAGGACGCCCTCGTCGGCGACGAACCGCGCGGGCCGCAGCAACGCCATCGGGGCGAGCCGCACGACGTCGACGCGCAGGCCGGCGTCGGTGAGCAGGGACCGCCACTCGGCGACGGTGAGCGGACGGGCGTTGACCTTGATGGAGCGGGCCAGGCCCTGCCGGATCTCGGTCTTCACCGCGTCGTCGAGCTCGTCGGGCACGAGGGCGAGCTCGTGGATCGCGTACCGGCCACCGGGGCGCAGCGTGCGCACGGCCTCGGCGACGATGCGGGCCTTGGCGGCGTCGGTCTGCATGGTGAGCATCGCTTCGCCGACGACGACGTCGGCGTCCGCATCGGGAAGGCCGGTGGCCGCGGCGTCCGCGACGACGCAGCGACCGCGGTCGCCGATCGCGTCGCGGGTCAGCGCCGCGGCGGTCTCGTCGTGCTCGACGCCGGTGTACGAGAGCGGCGCCGAAGCCAGGATCTCCCGCGCGGTCCGACCGAGGCCGGGGGCGAGTTCGACGACGTCGCTGCCCTCGATGCCCGCGTCGGCGAGCAGGCGCGTGGTCATCCCCGCGCCGCCGGGACGCAGCACGCGCTTGCCGAGGCGAGCGAGCAGCCAGTGGCCGGGCAGGTGGGCGGAGTCGCGCTCGGACATGGGCAGGGCATGGGGATCGCTCATGCCTCGATGTTAAGGGAAGGCAATCCTAAATAGAAGGGGCCTCGGCGGTGTTCGACGCCCAGAGCCGCGCCACCGACACGCCCACCTCGGCGAGCAGTCGTCGCACCAGCGGCAGGCCGATCCCGATCACCGAGGACGGGTCGCCCTCGACGCGCTCGACGAACCACCCGCCGAGGCTGTCGAGCGTGAACGCCCCCGCCACCTGCAGCGGCTCGCCGCTGGCCAGGTAGGCCTCGAGGTCGGCGTCGGTGGGGCGGCCGAAGTGGACGGTGGTGCTGCTGTGGCCGGCGGCGCGGGCGACGACCTCGCCGCCGCCCAGGCGCAGGACGCTGTGGCCGGTGAGCAGGTCGGCGCTGCGGCCCGCCATCGCCCGCCAGCGCTCGCGGGCGACCTCCACCGTGCCCGGCTTGCCCTGGAGCTGCCCGTCGACCAGCAGCATCGAGTCGCAGCCCACGACGAGGGTCTCGTCACCGAGACCGTCGCGCACGAGGGCCGGCACGACGTCCGCCGCCTTCGCCCTCGCGAGCTCGGTGACCACCAGTTCGGGTGCCGCGCCGGGACCGAGCTCGGCGATCAGTGCATCCTCGTCCACCGCCGAGACCCGCACGATCGGGTCGACCCCGGCCGCGCGCAGCACGGACAGCCGGGCCGGGGACGCCGACGCGAGCACCAGCCTGGCCACGATCAGCCCAGGTTCGGGTACGAGTACGGCGAGAACGGCGCCGTCCGGCGGTGCATCCGCGTGGGGTCGCCCCACGTCTCGCGCGGGCGGTCGTCCTCTGCCGGGGCGGCGGATCCGGAGGCCGCGGCGAGCACCGCGACCAGCGCGGCGATCTCGACATCCGAGGGGTTGCCCTTGACGATCCGGATCGCCGCGGACGTCTCGGGGCCGGCGGTCTCGGCCGCCGGCGCCGTCGACTCGGCCGACTCGGCCGCTGCGACCTCGGTCACCTCGGTGTCGATGATGGTCTTCTCCTCAGCTACCGCAGTCACAACACACCTCCCGGGAGGTTACCGGAGGCGGCGGGCAGGGCGCGGGAGCGGGCGCGCTGCGCGTTCGAAGTCATGTCGTCCCTCTCGTGGGTCGGGGCCCGGCCGGCTCGGCGGAACCGAACCGGCCGGGATGGTCTCGGCCGAGTGGCCGTCAGAGGGGGATGTTCCCGTGCTTCTTCGGCGGCAGCGTGACCATCTTGCGCTCGAGCAGCCGCAGGGCCGCCACGATCTGCCCGCGCGTGTGCGACGGCGGGATGACCGCGTCGACGTAGCCGCGCTCGGCGGCGACGTACGGATTCACCAGCGTGTCCTCGTACTCGTTCTGCAGCTCGAGGCGCAGCGCGTCGACGTCCTCGCCGTTCTTGGCCGCTTCGAGCAGGCGCTTGCGGTAGACGAAGCCGACGGCACCGGAGGCGCCCATCACGGCGATCTGCGCGGTCGGCCACGCCAGGTTGACGTCCGCACCCATGTGCTTCGAGCCCATCACGTCGTACGCGCCGCCGTAGGCCTTGCGCGTGATGACGGTGATCTTGCCGACGGTGGCCTCGCCGTACGCGTACAGCAGCTTCGCGCCGCGGCGGATGATGCCGTTGTACTCCTGCTCGGTGCCCGGCAGGAAGCCCGGCACGTCGACGAGGGTGACGATCGGGACGTTGAACGCGTCGCAGGTGCGCACGAAGCGCGCGGCCTTCTCCGAAGCGTCGATGTCCAGGCAGCCCGCGAACTGGGTGGGCTGGTTGGCGACGATGCCGACGCTGCGGCCGTCGACGCGGCCGAAGCCGACGATGACGTTCTGGGCGCGCTCGGCCTGCACCTCGAGGAACTCGTCGTCGTCGAGCAGGCGACGGATCACCTCGTGCATGTCGTAGGGCTGGTTCGCCGAATCCGGGATCAGGGTGTCGAGCTCGAGATCCTCCTCGGTGAGCGAGTCCTCGATCGAGCCGACGATCGGGTCGGTCGGCGCCGTGCGGGGCGCGGCGGCCTGATTGTTGCTCGGCAGGTACGACAGCAGGTCCTTGACGTAGTCCAGGGCGTCCTGCTCGCCGTCGGCGACGTAGTGCGCGACCCCGGACTTGACCATGTGCGTGTGGGCGCCGCCGAGATCCTCCATGGTGACGTCCTCGCCGGTGACGGTCTTGATGACGTCGGGTCCGGTGACGAACATCTGGCTGGTCTGGTCGACCATCACCACGAAGTCGGTCAGGGCGGGGGAGTAGACGTGTCCGCCGGCGGCCGGGCCCATGATCAGCGAGATCTGCGGGATCACGCCGGAGGCCTGCACGTTGCGGTGGAAGATCTCGCCGTAGAGGCCGAGGGAGACGACGCCTTCCTGGATGCGCGCGCCGGCGCCCTCGTTGATGCCGATCAGAGGACGGCCGGTCCGCAGCGCGAGGTCCATGACCTTGACGATCTTCTCGCCGTAGACCTCGCCGAGACTGCCGCCGAACACGGTCGCGTCCTGCGAGAACACGCACACGTCGCGGCCGTCGACGGTGCCGTAGCCGGTGACGACGCCGTCGCCGACCGGCCGGTTCTCGGCCAGGCCGAAGTTGGTGCTGCGGTGGCGGGCGAGCTGGTCGAGCTCGACGAACGAGCCTTCGTCGAGCAGCGCTTCGATGCGCTCACGGGCCGTGAGCTTGCCCTTCGCGTGCACCTTCTCGACGGCGGCCGCACCGCTCGGGGCCTGCGCCTGAGCCTGGCGATTGCGCAGGTCCGCCAGCTTGCCGGCGGTCGTGTGGATATCGGGCGTGCTCGCCGCCTCGGGCGCGGACGGCTCCTGGACAGTGGTCATGGGCCATGAGCTTAGCGAGCGTCAGTCAGCGAGCGCGCACCGAGCCCCCGCTTGTGTTGAATCATTGAACTGAAGCTACCGGCGAGTACGGTTCGCCGCCCATCCTAGGCTGTGCGGATGCCCACCGAACCCGAACCGCAGCGTCCGCCCGTCGACCCCGCGCCCGCGCGAGGCGAACTCGACGTCGAACGGTTGCGCGCCGCCCTCGTGCGCGGCGCCGATCCCGACGCGTTCTACCGGCGCCTCGACGTGGTCACCGAGACCGCCTCCACCAACGCCGACCTGCTCGCTGTCGCCCGCGACCCCGGCACCGACCGCCGCGTGCTGCTCGCCGAGTTCCAGCACGGCGGCCGGGGGCGGCACTCGCGGGGATGGGCCGGCGTTCCCCGCGCTCAGGTGATCGTCTCGGTGCTGCTGCGCATGCCCGGCATCGACCTCGCCGACCTGGGCTGGCTGCCGCTGCTGGCCGGCACCGCGACCGTCGACGCGATCCGGTCGGTGACCGGGGTCGATGCCGAGCTGAAATGGCCCAACGACGTCCTCGTCGAGGGCCGGAAGGTAGCCGGAATTCTCGCCGAGGTCGCCGGAACCCATCCCGAGCCCGCCGTGGTGGTCGGGATCGGACTCAACGTCTCGCTCACCGAGGACGAGTTGCCGGTACCCACCGCGACGTCGCTCGCGCTCGCCGGGGCGACCGATCTCGATCGCACCGCACTCGCCGAGGGGCTGCTGCGCGAACTCGGCCGCCGCTGGCAGCAGTGGTACGTCGCGGGCTGGGACGTCACCGGACCGGCCGCGGCGTACCGCGAACGGTGCGGCACGCTCGGGCGCCGGGTGCGAGCGGTGCTGCCCGGCGACACAGAACTGCACGGCGTCGCGGTCGACGTCGACGAGCAGGGCCGCATCGTCATCACCCCGGACGACGGCGGCGAGCCGATCGCGGTGTCGGCCGGGGACATCACCCACCTGCGCCCGGTGCCCTGACCCGCCCTCGAGCACCCCGCATCGCGGCTGTGTCATCGTGTCCGGCATGGGATACCCGGAGGACGCCCTCGCCGCCGAGGAACGGCTGCTGCTGCACCGGCACCCGCACTGGAAGATGCTCATCGTCCCGGCGGCGATCTTCCTCCTCGCCACCGCGCTCGCCGGATTTCTGCTCGGCCTGAGCCAGGCCCGGCTCGACGGCTCCACCGCGAGCACCCTGACGATCGTGCTCGCGGTGGCGTGGGCGGCGATCGTCGCCTGGCAGTGCCTGGCGCCGCTCGTCGGCTGGCTGTCGACCCACTTCATCGTCACCGATCGACGGGTCCTCGTCCGGCAGGGCGTTCTCACCCACTCCGGCATCGACATCCCGATGGGACGCATCAGCAACGTGCAGTTCCGGCACGGCCTGCTGGACCGGATCCTGCGCACCGGCACCCTCGTCATCGTCTCCGCGGCCGACGACCCGCTCGAATTCGACGACATCCCCGACGTGCAGCGCGTGCATGCCCTGCTGTATCAGCAGGCCTTCCACGCCGACCCGGTGCGGGGCGGGGAACCGCGGACCGACGGGCCGAGCCGCAAAGCCTGGTAACGCGCCGTGCGCCCGGTGCCGATCCGTACGCTGGATCCGTGACCGCAGTCCTGCTCGCCGAAGACGACGAAGCCATCGCCGCGCCCCTGTCCCGCGCGCTGGGCCGGGAGGGGTACGACGTCACCGTCGAACAGACCGGTCCCGACGCGCTCGAACGGGCGCTGTCCGGTGAGTACGAACTGCTCATTCTCGACCTCGGACTGCCCGGCATCGACGGCCTCGAGGTGTGCCGGCAGATCCGTGCCCACCGCTCCGACCTCGCCGTCCTGATGCTCACCGCCCGCACCGACGAGGTCGACTTCGTCGTCGGTCTCGACGCCGGCGCCGACGACTACGTCGGCAAGCCCTTCCGGCTCGCCGAGCTCATGGCCCGGGTCCGGGCGCTGCTGCGCCGCCGCGGGGGTGGCGAGCCCGAGGACGTCGTCGAGGTCTCCGGGATCCGGCTCGAACGGGCGGCCCGGCGCGTGCTCGTCGACGGCTCCGAAGTCACCCTCGCCAACAAGGAATACGAACTGCTGCGGGTGCTGCTCGAACACGCCGGCCAGGTGGTCTCCCGTGACGCCATCCTGCAGGAGGTCTGGGGCGACGCCGACCTGCGGGGTTCCAAGACCCTCGACATGCACATGTCCTGGCTGCGCCGCAAGATCGGCGACGAGGGCCCGGCCGGGGAACGACGCATCGCTACCGTCCGCGGTGTCGGATTCCGGCTGAACACCGACTGACGGGGCCGGGGTGCGCAGCCGAATCCTGTTCGCGGTCCTCGCGGGCTCCCTGCTCGTGGCCCTGCTGCTCGGAGTCCCGCTCGCCTACACCGCCTGGTTGTTCGTCGAGGACACCGCACGCCGCGACCTGCAGGGCCGGCTCGAGCGCATGTCCGCGGAGGTCATCGCCCAGGAAGGCGCCGACGGCCTGGTGGTCGGGGGACTCGACACCAGTTCCCTGCGGCTCGTCGTCCCCGACGGCGGACGCCTCCTCGTCGTCTACCCGACCCCCGAGGACGCCGCGGCCCGGCTCGACATCGGTGCCGCCACGGTGCCCGACCCACTGGTCGAGTCCCTGTCGATGGGAACGTCGGGATCCCTGCGGCTCGAGGCGCCGTCCGAGGACATGCGTCTGCTGCAGCGGCAGGTTCTCGTCGGGGTGACGCTGCTCGTGCTGCTGTCCGTGGCTGTCGGTGCCGTCGTCGCCGTCGTCACCGCGCGCCGGCTGGCGGACCCCTTGCGCGACGTCGCAGCGCGGGCCCGCCGGCTGGGCGAAGGCGACTTCCGGCCCGATCCGCGCCGGCACGGCATCCCCGAACTCGACCGCGTCTCGGACGTCCTCGACGCCGCCACCGTCGAGATCGCCGGTCGCCTGCAGCGCGAGCACGCCCTCGTCGGCGACGTCTCGCACCAGCTGCGGTCCCGGCTGACCGCGGTGCGGCTGCGCCTCGACGAGCTGTCCACCCACACCGACCCGGCCGTCGTCGAGGAAGCCGAGGAAGCGATGCGCCAGGTGGACCGGCTCACCACCGCCATCGACGAACTGGTCCGCGCGTCCCGCAACAGCGGTTCCGAACTGCGCACCGAGGTGTCCGTCGTCGGGGAGCTGACGGGGGTGATCGCGGACTGGCGAGGCCCCTACAAGGAAGCGGGGCGGGAGTTGCACCTGAGCGGGGATCCGTCGCTGCGCAGCCGCGTGACCGGGTCCCGGCTGCGCGAGGCCGTCGCGGTGCTGGTCGACAACGCGCTCATGCACGGCGACGGCACGTGCACCGTGTCCGTGCGGCGGGTCTCGACCCTCGGCGGCGGATCGACGGTGTGCGTGGAGGTCACCGACGAGGGGGGACGGTGTCAGCGACGAGCTGGCGCCGCACATCTTCGACCGCGGCTTCTCCGGTACCGGCTCGACCGGTGTGGGCCTGGCCCTCGCCCGGGCTCTGACCGAGGCCGACGGTGGGCGCCTGGAACTGCAGCGCCGCCGCCCCGCCCTGTTCGCACTGTTCCTCGGCTCCACCCGTGACGAGTCCACCCACACGGGGATCCGGGAACCGCGCTGAACCGTGAGTGGGGGCGGGACCGGAGTCAGCCCGGGTTCAGGAGTGTCCCAGGCCTTCCTCGGCGAGTTCCTCGTGCCCGGGAACCTCGTCCCCGTTCGGATTCATCTCCTCCGGGAACACGAAGCGGCGGAAGCACCAGAACCGGAAGACCATCTGCAGCAGATTGCCGATGATGTACGCGCTGACGAAGTCGGCGATGTTCTCGACGGTGAGGCTGACGTCCGGTACCCGCAGGTCGAACACGTAGCTCGAGATCCACAGCGGGATGAAGCTCAGGACCACGCCGATGCCGCTGACGGCGAAGAACAGCAGCGCCTCGTGGTGCCGTTCCCGGCCGCCCCGGTTCTTGAACGACCACTCCCGGTTGAGGACGTACGAGCAGATCACGGCGATCACCCCGGCGATGACCTTGGCGGTCACCGGCTTCTCCTCGAGCACCGTGAGCTTGAGGGTGTAGAAGATGACCGAGTCGACGACGAAGGTGGTGCCGCCGACGATCGCGAACTTGATCAGCTCGTGGTGCCGCAGCAACAGCCCCCGGAGAGGCTCGGGGACTCGGTTCACGGCCGCATCGACGAAAGACACCCGGACGAGTCTACGAAACCGTGGCTCGAAGACACGAACCCGCCGGTGGATTATCAGCTTTACCACAGGAACGCGGGGGTGTCGCGCGGGAGCGCGGCGCCACCCCCGTCGCCCGCTGTGACACCATGGTGAGCCGTGACCGCTACACCCCCGGACTCGGCCGCCGCGACCCCCGCCCCCGCGGCCGGCGACACCCCCTCGCACACTCCCCGCACGCTGCCCGCCGGTATGCCGGTCGTCGCGATGGTCGGCGGCGGTCAGCTCGCCCGCATGACCCACCAGGCCGCGATCGCGCTCGGCCAGACCCTGCGGGTGCTGGCCGCGAGCCCGGACGATCCGGCCGCCCGGGTCAGCCCCGACGTGGTACTCGGCAGCCACACCGACCTCGACGCGCTGCGCAGTGCCGCGACCGGCGTCCACGCCCTCACGTTCGACCACGAACATGTGCCCACCGAGCACCTCGAGGCGCTGCAGCGCGAAGGCGTCAGCGTGCAGCCGCCGCCGCAGGCCCTGATCTATGCGCAGGACAAGCTCGCGATGCGTCGGCGCCTCGCCGAGCTCGGCGCACCGGTGCCGCCGTTCGCCGAGCTCACCTCGGTCGAGGACCTCACCGCTTTCGGCGACGAGCACGGCTGGCCCGTCGTGATCAAGGCCGCCCGCGGCGGCTACGACGGCCGCGGTGTGTGGATCACCGGCGACGCGGACGAGGCGCAGCGGATCGTCGCGGAGCAACTCGCCGCCGGGGTGCCGCTCATCGCCGAAGAGAAGGTCTCGTGGCGGCGGGAGCTGTCCGCGATGGTCGCGCGCTCGCCGTTCGGGCAGGGCGCGAGCTGGCCCGTGGTCGAGACGGTGCAGCTGAACGGGCAATGCGCCGTCGTCATCGCGCCCGCCCCGAACCTGCGGGCCGACGTCGAAGCCGCCGCCGAACAGCTGGCCCTGCGCATCGCCGCCGAACTCGGTGTCGTCGGGGTCATGGCCGTCGAGCTGTTCGAGACCGAGACCGGCGAGTTGATCGTCAACGAACTCGCGATGCGGCCGCACAACTCCGGGCACTGGGGCATGGACGGTGCCCGCACCGGCCAGTTCGAGCAGCACCTGCGTGCGGTGCTCGACTACCCGCTCGGCGACACGTCGCCGATCGCGCCGGTGACGGTGATGGCGAACGTGCTCGGCGCCCCCGAGGCGCCCGAGATGAGCATGGACGAGCGGCTGCACCACCTGTTCGCCCGGATGCCCGACGTGCGTGTGCACCTCTACGGCAAGGGTGAGCGCAAGGACCGCAAGATCGGGCACGTCAACGTGCTCGGGGACGCGACCGGGTCGATCGACGACCCGCAGTACGTGGCGGCGGTGCGCGAACGCGCGGAGCGCGCGGCGCACTGGCTCTCGCACGGAGTGTGGACCGACGGATGGGATTCTCACGGTGACTGACGGAGCACAGGTCGGCCTGATCATGGGCAGCGACTCGGACTGGCCGACGATGCAGGCTGCGGCCGAGGCGCTCGTCGAGTTCGGCATCCGCTTCGAGGTGGGGGTCGTCTCGGCCCACCGCACCCCGCAGCGCATGCTCGACTACGCCCGCGACGCCGCCGGACGTGGCATCAAGGTGATCATTGCCGGCGCCGGCGGCGCCGCGCACCTGCCGGGCATGGTCGCCTCCGCGACGCCCCTTCCGGTGATCGGCGTGCCGGTGCCGCTGAAGTACCTCGACGGCATGGACTCGCTGCTGTCGATCGTGCAGATGCCCGCCGGGGTGCCCGTTGCGACCGTCTCCATCGGCGGAGCCCGCAACGCCGGGCTGCTCGCCGCCCGCATCCTCGGCGCGGCCGACCCCTCGCTGCGGGAACGGATGGAGCAGTTCCAGGCCGACCTCGAGCAGATGGTGCTCGAGAAGGACGACGCGTTGCGGCAGAAGCTGCTCGGCTGACTTCGTGCACGTACGCGCGCTTTTCGGTCGTCCGCGCTCGAAATCGAGCGCGCGGACGACTGCGCGCCGCGCGGATCGTTCTGTGCGCGCGTCGCGCGGTGACCCGCAGGCCCGCGCGGTGACGGCCCTGGCGCTGTTGTGGGCGCGCGTGTGGGGCGGCCGCATCGACTTCGACGACGAGTTCGGTCTCTACCTCTGCACCGGAATGCGCGGCGGCTACGCCCGCTCGGGGACGACGATCGGCGGGGCGTTCCTCACCGGCCGGTCACCGTCGCGCCGGATCCTGCGGCACGAGGCGGTCCACGCCGATCAGTGGGCGCGGCACGGCATCGGCTTCGCGATCCGATATCTCCGGGAAGAGCTGCGCCGTCCCGGTGCCCGCAACCGGTTCGAGATCGAGGCCGGCCTCGCCGACGGCGGCTACACCGGCGGGGTCAGCCGTCCAGACGGACGGTGATCTTCTCGCTCGCGGCCCGTCGCTCCGTGGCCGCCGGATCCGGGTTGCTCACCTGCACCAGCGACGCGCCGGCGGCGAGGACGGCGAGCAGGCCCTCGATCAGTGCCTGCGGGGTGCTCCAGTCGCGGCTCGACAGCACCCGGTCCGCACCCGTGATGCCTGCGGCCGCGGCGGCGCCCCGGGCCGCGGCCACCACGTCGTCGGCCGTCCGTCCGTCGAGCACCGGCCCGCCGTCCCCGGCGGAGCGGAACTGGTCACCGTGCACCCGCACGTGCGTCGCATAGTCGGTGACCCCGACCGGCAGGTCCGGCACGGGCCGGCCGAACGCGTCGAGCGAGAGGACCGCGACCTCGGCGGCGTCCGCGACCTCGTCGAGACGGTCTGCGGTGACCAGCGCGAGATCCGCGTCGTCGGGTTCGAGCACCACCTCGGCGCCGGCCCACCACGCGCCGAGCAGGACCGCGGCGCTCTGCCAGTGGGCCGGGAGCAGGACGGCCACCCGCCCGCCGGGCAGCAGGCCGAACTCGTCGCGCACCATGTTCGCCGTCTTGGCGGCCCAGTTCGCGAGGGTGACCGCGGACAGCTCGATCCGGGCGCCGGATTCGTCGTCGTACCACGTGATGCGGGGGCCCGCCGGGTCGGCGGCCAGGATCGGATCGAGCAGGGTGTCGGTCAGCGTGGTCACAGTGTCCTCGTTCGTCAGTTCACACAGCGGGGGCCGGTGGAGCCGGCATCGATCGGCGGGCCGGGCGGAACGGACGTCGGGGTGGCCCCGGCGCTCACGAGTTCCGAGCCGGAGGCCACGGAGGTGACGCTCGCGTCCGCGCCCGGACCCGTGTAGTCCTCGGTGAGCACCACCCGCACCGTGTCGGCGTCGAGCGCCGGGTCGGCGGCGGTCGCCAGGCCGCCGAGTGCCGCCGCGACGGCACGCGCCTGGTCGGACCGGGGGTCGGCGGCGAAGACCGTCGACTCGTCCACTGCGCGGCCGGTGTGGTTGCCCACACCACCCTCGACGAAGCCGTCACCGACGAGCGCGGCCGCCACGCGGGAGGCCAGACCGGCGACGCCGCCGGCGTTGGCAACGTCCACCGTGATCGTGCCGGCCTCGACGTCCGGTGCCGGATCCGTCGTGGCCTGCGACCCGCCGTCGCCCGGATCGACGAGGTCGGCGACGAAGCTGCGCACCTCCTCCGGATCCACCTGCACCACGGATTCGCCGTAGTCGGTCATCGCGTTGAGGTCCTGGACGGGGATCGTCGAGAACTGCACGGCGCCGCCGGCCAGGTCCTGCATCCGGGTGGCCAGATCGAGGATGTCCCAGTCGGAATCGAGGACCACCGACCGCTGCACGGCCGCGCTGAGCTGGTTCAGCTTGGACGGGTTGCTCAGCGTCTTCGCGCTGAGCACCTTCTGCACGAGCGACGCCATGAACACCTGCTGCCGCACGATCCGGTCCAGGTCCCCGCGCGGCAGGTCGTGGCGCTGCCGGACGAAACTCAGAGCGTCCGCGCCGTCGAGGGTCTGCTCGCCGGCGGGGAAGTTCGCCCCGGACAGCGGCTCGTCGACCGCGTTGTTCAGGCAGACGTCGACGCCGCCGACGGCATCGGTGAGCAGCACGAACCCGAGCAGACCGACCTCGGCATAGTGGTCGACGGTGACGCCGGTCAGGTCGGCGACCGACTCGACCAGCGCCTCCCGGCCTGCCTGCGTGGCCGCCTTCTCGGCGGCCGCGCCGGACTCGCCCGCCTCGACGAGTCGCAGCCGCTCGGTCTCCTTGGTGGCGCCGAACGCGGCATTGATCTTCGACATGCCGATGTCGGGCACCTCGACGTAGGTGTCGCGGGGGATCGAGATGGCGGTCGCCGAGGTGCCGTCGAGCGGCACCCGGATCAGGATGATCGTGTCGGTGTTGTTCGCCACCTCCTCGCCGGCCCGCAGCGCGTCGAGTTCGCGCTGGGACAGCGGATTGCCGTGGGCGTCGGTGCGGCTGTCGGTGCCCACCAGGAGGATGTCGAGGGCGCCGTCCCGGCCGTCGCCCAGGGTGAGCCCACCCACGGTGGCGAGGGAGGAACGCAGCGAATCGATACCGCGCCACGCGACGCCGGTGGCGACCAGGGTGAGCGCCGCGGCGACGGCGACGGTGATCCGCAGCGGCCGCCCGCGCAGGACCCCCGATCCTCCCCCCGCGTCGCGCGCCGGAGCTCGGCGTGTGGGCGGTTCTGGCGGCACCTGGCGGTCCTCTCGTCGGGCGTCGGGGTCGCACCCAGGCTACTGCCGTGACGGCGGCCCTTGTGGCACCCGCCGCGGCGTGCCCGGCTCGTACCGGGTGACAGCCGCCGGGGCATGCCACACTCGTGCCCGTGCAGACCGTTCTCGTCACCGGAGCCCGCGGACAACTGGGCCGTCACCTGCTCGCCCGCGGCGCCGCGGCCGGCCTCCGGATCCGGGGCGCCGGGTCGGAGGAGGCGGACATCACCGATCCCGGCGCGGTCGCCGCGCTCGTCGAGCCCGGCGCCGTCGTGCTCAACTGCGCCGCCTACACCGCGGTCGACGCGGCCGAGACGCATCCCGAGGACGCCGCCGCGGTCAACGAGCACGGCCCGGCCAACCTGGCCGCCGCGTGCGCCGCAGCCGGCGCCCACCTGATCCACGTGTCCACCGACTACGTGTTCGCCGGCGACGGGAACCGCCCGTACCGGGTCGGCGATCCGACCGGGCCGCGCACCGTCTACGGGCGGACCAAGCTCGCCGGGGAGCGGGCGGTGCTCGACCGGCTGCCGAGCGCCCACGTGGTGCGCACCGCGTGGCTCTACACCGGCGACGGCAACGACTTCGTCGCCACCATGCTCCGGCTCGAACGCGAACGCGACACGGTGCGCGTCGTCGACGACCAGGTGGGCTGCCCCACCTACGCCGCCGATCTCGCCGACGGGATCCTCGAACTCGCCGCCCGCGCGGGTGCGGTGCCCGGCGGGGTCCTGCACGCGACGAACTCCGGGGAGGCCAGCTGGTTCGACCTCGCTCGTGCGGTGTTCGCCGAGGCGGGTGCCGACCCGGGCCGGGTGCAGCCGTGCGGCAGCGACGAGTTCGTGCGCCCCGCGCCTCGTCCGGCGTACTCCGTCCTCGACGGCAGCGCATGGGCCGCGGCCGGGCTGACGCCGCTCCGGCCGTGGCGGCCGGCACTGCGGGCCGCGATCGGCGCACTGCGGACCCGGGCGTGATTCGGCGCGGCCGAGGCCGGCGGCTAAGGTGACGGCGTGAGTTCGACGCTGACCGTGGTGACGGTGACCTACTCGCCCGGTGAGCATCTGGAGCACTTCCTGACCTCGCTGACCGGCGCGACGAACCTGCCCACCCGGGTGATCCTGGCGGACAACGGGTCCACCGACGGCTCTCCGGAAGAGGCCGCGGCGCGGCACCCGAACGTGCGGCTGCTGCACACCGGCGGCAACATCGGCTACGGCGGTGCCGTGAACCGGGCCGTCGCGGAGGTCGACCCGGCGGAGGAGTTCGTCGTCGTCGCCAATCCCGACGTGCGCTGGGGACCCGGGTCGCTGGACCGGCTGCTCGAGGGGGCGCGTCGCTGGCCGCGGGCCGCGTCCCTGGGCCCGCTGATCCACGAGCCCGACGGCACCGTCTATCCGTCGGCGCGATCGGTGCCCGGGCTGGTCTCCGGCGCGGGGCACGCGTTGCTCGGCACGGTGTGGCCGAAGAACCCGTGGACGCGGCGGTACCGGCAGGAGAACGAGACCGTGTCGGAACGGGCGGTGGGGTGGTTGTCCGGCTCGTGCCTGCTGGTGCGGCGGGCGGCGTTCGATGCGGTCGACGGCTTCGACTCGCGCTATTTCATGTACATGGAGGATGTCGATCTCGGCGACCGGTTCGGCCGGGCGGGCTGGCTCAACGTGTACGTGCCCTCGGCGGAGGTCACGCACGCGAAAGGGCACGCTGCCGGCCGGCATCCGGAGCTCATGCTGCCGGCCCACCACGAGAGCGCCTACCGGTTCCAGGCGGACCGGCACCCGCATCGGTGGCAGGCGCCGCTGCGATGGACGCTGCGGGCCGGGCTCGCCGCCCGGTCGAGGATGTCGGTGGCCGCGGCGGCGCGCGAACGGGCGCGGACGGCCGAGGCGGGTAACACCACGGAACAGGGGACACGATGACGAACGATGCTGCGCCGCACACCGATGCGGTGATCCTGGTGGGCGGGCAGGGAACCCGGCTGCGGCCGCTGACGCTGTCCGCGCCGAAGCCGATGCTGCCCACCGCCGGCGTGCCGTTCCTGACGCATCTGCTCACCCGTATCCGCGCGGCCGGCATCAAGCACGTGGTGCTCGGTACCTCGTTCAAGGCGGAGGTCTTCGAGGACTACTTCGGTGACGGCTCGGAACTGGGACTCGAGATCGAGTACGTCACCGAGGCCGAGCCGCTGGGCACCGGCGGCGGCATCCGCAACGTCCTGCCCCGGTTGCGGGCCGACAACGTCATGGTCTTCAACGGTGACGTTCTCGGGGGAACGGACCTCGGCGCGGTGCTCGACACACACCTGCGCACCGACGCCGACGTGACCCTGCACCTGGTGCGTGTCGGCGACCCGCGCGCGTTCGGGTGCGTGCCCACCGACGAGGAAGGCCGGGTGACCGCGTTCCTGGAGAAGACGCAGGATCCGCCGACGGACCAGATCAACGCCGGCTGTTACGTCTTCAAGCGCGAGATCATCGAGTCGATCCCCGAGGGTCGTCCGGTGTCCGTCGAACGTGAGGTCTTCCCGTCCCTGCTGGCGGAGGGCAGGCGGGTGTACGGGCACGTCGATGCGGCCTACTGGCGGGACATGGGCACGCCGGAGGACTTCGTCCGCGGCTCGGCCGACCTGGTGCGCGGCATCGCGCCGTCGCCCGCCCTGGGTGGCCAGCGCGGCGAATCGCTCGTCCATCCCGGTGCCTCCGTCGCGCCCGGCGCCCTGCTGATCGGGGGCACGGTCGTCGGCCGCGGCGCCGAGATCGGCGCCGGCGCACGTCTGGACGGTGCGGTGATCTTCGACGGCGCGCGGGTCGAGGCCGGTGCGGTGATCGAGCGGTCCATCATCGGATTCGGCGTCCGCGTCGGCCCCCGCGCCCTGATCCGCGACGGCGTCATCGGCGACGGCGCCGACATCGGGGCGCGCTGCGAGCTGCTGCGCGGCGCCCGGGTCTGGCCCGGGGTGCAGATTCCCGACGGCGGGATCCGTTTCAGCACCGACGTATAGCGCGGGGGATCTGCGATGAAGTTCGAACGATATGTGGCACTGGGGGATTCGTTCACCGAAGGCGTCGGGGACCCGGATCCGGCCCGGCCCAACGGGTTGCGGGGCTGGGCGGATCTCGTCGCCGAGGAACTCGCCCGCGACAATCCGGAATTCGGATACGCCAATCTCGCCGTGCGCGGACGACTGCTGCGCCCGATCCTCGACCAGCAGCTCGACGTGGCAGTGGCGATGCGGCCCGACCTGGTGACGATCTATGCCGGCGGCAACAACCTCATGCGCCCCAAGCTCGATCTCGACGCGCTGGCCGCCGAGTACGACGAGGCGATCGGCAAGCTCGCCGCGACGGGTGCCCGGGTGCTCGTGTGGACGGCCTACGACGGCAGCTGGGCGCCGGTGTTCCGGATCCTGCGCGGACGCTGGGCCGTCTACAACGAGCTCGTCCGGGAGATCGCCGACCGGCACGGCGCGACGATCGTCGACTTCTGGCGTTTCGCGGAGTACCGCGACCTGCGGATGTGGGATTTCGACCGGCTCCACATGTCGTCGGCCGGCCACCGGAACATGGCGATCCGCGTGCTCGATCTCCTCGGTGCGGCACACACGCTCACTCCGACCGAGTTCGAGGCCGCGCCGGTGGTGTCCGCGGCGAAGCGGGCCGAGGACCGCCGGTGGGCGCGGGAGTTCCTGATTCCCTGGGTCGGGCGGCGTCTGCGCGGCACGTCCTCCGGGGACGGTATCGCGCCGAAACGCCCCACGTTGCAGCCGGTCTAGCCGGCCGCCCGGACGCGTGCGCCGGCGAGGCCGAGCAGGTGCCCGAGGGTGTCGTGCTCGGCCTCGGGCGGTAGCGCATCGACGGGCCACCACCGCAGGTCCGTCGATTCCGTGCTCCGGACGGGTACGGCCCCCGGTGGCGCGACGACGAGGAACCGCAGGTCGAGATGCCGGGTCGGGCGACCGAGCGAGCAGGTGATCGGGTGGGTGTGCGCCGAGAGCAGTTCCGGATCGATGGTCAGATCCTCGATTCCGGACTCCTCGGTCGCCTCCCTCAGCGCCGCGTCGACGACCGTCTCGTCGGATTCCTCGCAGTGCCCGCCGAGCTGGATCCACCGTCCCACCCGGGGATGGAGGGTGAGCAGCACGTGCCGACGGTCGGCATCGAGCACGAGCGACGACGCGGTGACGTGGCCGGGAACGTGCCGGCGCAGACATCCCTCGGGTGCGGCGTCGAGAAACGCCAACATGGTGTGCCGCAGCGACTCCGCGTCCGCCGAATCGGTCCGCCAGGCCCGCAGCCGGTCGACGGCCGAGGCGTGCAGTGTGGACGCGCTCACCTCACAGCTCCAGCAGCAGGTCGCCGGCCGCGGGGGCGACGCGCGGCGTCGCCGGCTCGAGGGGATGTCCGACCGCGATCGCGCCGAGCGGCGACCAGTCCGCGGGCAGGCCGAGTTCACGCCGCACGACGTCCGGGGCGAAGATCGTCGACCCGATCCAGCAGCTGCCGAGCCCGCGGACGGCGAGCGAGACCAGCAGCCCCTGTACGGCGGCGCCGGCGGCGACGGTGAACATCGTGGCCTCGGCGGCGGTACGCCGGGCGTCGGGGTAGCGGTGGGCGCCGTCGGGAACCCAGAACGGGATCACCACCTCGGGCGCGTCGTAGAGGATGGCACCGCGGCCCACCCGTCGGTCGATCGCCGCCGGGGCGAGCCCGTCGCCGGCGAGATCGGCGGCCCAACGCTCGCGCATGCGGTCGAGCAGCCGGCGGCGCACCTGCTCGGTGCGGACCCAGACGAACCGCACCGGGTGGGTGTGGTGCGGCGCCGGAGCGGTGAGGGCCTCGGCGACGGCCTCGCGCAGGTCTTCGGGATCGACCGGTTCCGAGGAGAATTCCCGCACCGACCGGCGCAGCAACAGCGCCTCGCGGCGGCCGGACTCGAGTGCCTCGGCGGTGCCGAGCCAGAACAGGTCGTCCTCGCCGCGGCGGATGAGTTGCTGGGCGGTGGAACCGTTGTCGGGCAGGTCGAGGCCACGGATCACCGCGACCGGAACCCCGCCCAGCTTGCCCTTGACGAGGTCGCCCGCGGCCGCGATCTCGTCGGCGACGGCCACGGAGGTGACGAACAGTTCGTTGCCCTGTCCGTCACGAGATCCCGCGTACTCGTGCAGGACCGGGATACCGGCCGCCCCGATCGCCGCGTCGGTCTGGCCGACGCGCCAGGCCCGGCCCATCGTGTCGGTGACGACCACCGCGACGCTCACGCCGAGCAGTGTCCGCAGACGCTCGCGCAGTGCCGCGGCGCTCGCATCCGGATCCTCGGGCAGCAGGGCGAGTTCGGAGGCGGCGACGTTCGAGCCGTCGATCCCGGAGGCGGCCTGCACGATCCCGAGCCGGTTCTCGGTGATCAGGGTGCGTCCCTTGCGCGCGAGCACGCGCACCGCCTCCTGGTCGACGAGGCGGCGCCGGAGCGCGTCGCGGGCGTCGGGGTCGGTGGGGGAGTCCACGATGCGGCCCTCGACCTTGGAGAAGATCTTGCTGGTGACGACGAGGACGTCCCCGTCGGCGAGCCAGGGGGCGGCGTCGGCCAGTGCGGCGGCGAGGTCGTCGCCGGGCCGGAACTCGGGCAGGCCCGGCACCGGGCGGATCTCGATCGGCCGCCCGGGGGAGTGGTCGCGCACTCCGGCGGCGGTGCCGACGGCCGTGTCGGAGGGCGTAGTCACAGCGTCACTCCTGCCAGTTCGAGTGCGGCGCGAGCCATTTCGGCTGTCGCGTCGGGATCGGTCATGAGCAGCGGCACGCTGCGCACCTCGACGCCGGGCACGTCGGCGGTGTCGGTGGAGTGGATCAGCCAGCCGTCGAGCAGGCCGGCGCCGCTGCGGGCCCCGTAGTGCCGTCCCACCCCCTGAGCGGTGGTCTCGACTCCGATCACGCCGAGGCAGGCGTCGGCCATGCCGCGCAACGGTTTTCCGTCGATCACCGGCGACAGGCCGACGATCCGCGCGGACGTGGTGCGCAGCGCGCCGCGCAGTCCCGGGATCGCGAGGATCGCGCCGATGCTGACCACCGGGTTGGAGGGAGCGAGGATCACCGCATCCGCCGATTCGATCGCCGCGAGCACGCCCGGGGCGGGGGCGGCCTTCTCGGCGCCGATGTGCGCGAAGCTGTGCGTGGGAACCTGGGCGCGGTGCCGGACCCACCATTCTTCGAAGTGCACGGCGCGCTGCTCGCCGTCGACCGGATCGGTGATGACGACGTGGGTCTCGCTGCGGTCGTCGGAGACCGGGAGGAGGGTGACGCCGGGCTTCCAGCGGTCGCACAGCGCCTCGGTCACGGCCGAGAGCGGGTACCCGGCGCTCAGCAACTGGGTGCGCAGCAGGTGCGTCGCGATGTCGCGATCGCCGAGGCCGAACCAGTCCGGGGTGGCGCCGTACGCCGCCAGCTCCTCCTTCGCGTGCCAGGTCTCGTCGGCCCGGCCCCATCCGCGTTCGGCGTCGATCCCGCCGCCGAGGGTGTACATGCACGTGTCCAGGTCGGGGCAGATCCGCAGCCCGTGCATCCAGACGTCGTCGCCGATGTTGACGATCGCGGTCACCCGGTGCGCGGCGTCGGGGTCGAGGTCGCGGCCGGGTTCGATGCCGAGGAGCCGGCGCACGCCGGTGAGAAAACGCGCACCTCCGACGCCGCCGACCAATACAGTCACGTTCACAGGGCAAGCGTAGGCGGTGTGCCGCGAGAGCTGCCGGGGTGCCTGCGCGCCCGGGCGGCAGGTGCGCAGCGGCGCGGAGGAGAACCCCGGATGGTAAGGCAGCGGCACCGCTCGGCTTGACCGCGACACGCCCCACGTGTCTAATCACATAAGTGTCATTTCCAGTGAACCGGAGCCGAGATCGGTTGGGGTGAACTGTATTCGAACGCATGTTCGATCGGAATGGCGCGGAGTGGGCCGGTTTCGACGAGAGTTGCAGCGCTGCAGGTGAGGAGGCGAACGATGGCCGACGAGCGCGAATGGTTCGAGAGCTCTCGGATCGACACTGCAGGCATCGGCACGGCAGGCGAGGACGTCCGGGACATCGACGGCATCGGGGGGGACGCGTCCGCGCGGCCCGTGCTCAGTCTGATCGATGGTTTCGGCGACCCGTCCGACGGTGTCGACGAACAGTGGCAGGAACGCGCGTTGTGCGCGCAGACGGATCCCGAGGCGTTCTTCCCCGAGAAGGGGGGATCGACCCGGGAGGCGAAGCGGATCTGCTTGGGGTGCGAGGTCCGGGACGAATGTCTCGAATACGCGCTGGCCAACGACGAACGCTTCGGCATCTGGGGCGGTCTGTCGGAGCGCGAGCGGCGACGCCTCAAGCGCGGCATCGTCTGAGGCGTCAGTCCTCGTCGAAGCCACCGAGTTCGGGGTCGACGACCTCGGGCTCGACGCCGAGGTACGTCGCGACCTGGTGTACGAGGACGTCGTGCACCAGGTCGGTGAGATCCTCGGGATCCTTCGCCCGCAGTTCGAGCGGGCGGCGGAAGAGCACGATCCGGGCCCGCGTCGCCGCGCCACGCCGGTCGATCCCCGCCGGGACGAGCCGCGACAACGGCACCGGGCCGTCCGCGACCACCTCCGACGGCCAGGTCACCGAGTCCGGGTCGAGGGCGCGGATCTTGGGCACCTCGTCGACGGCGATGTCGAGTTTGGTCAGCCGGTCGTGCCACTGCGCGTCGATCGGGGCGAAGGCCCCCAGCACGAGTAGATCGAACTTCTCCGCGCGCGAGCGCCACGCCGGCACCTCGTGCGGGAACAGCGGGCCGCGCACACCACGGCCGCGACGCGCGACCGAGCGGGACGTCACGGGTCTGGGACGGCGCGATCGGGGCATGCCTGGACAGTACGACACGCAAATCCGTACCCGGTTCTCCGGTGTGTCCGGATAGTCCCGGAGCGCACGGCGCGCTACTCTCCGACTGTGAGATCACTGCGTCGATGCTGCCGGCCTGGGTGCAAGAACCCTGCTGTTGCGACGCTGACCTACGTGTACTCGGACTCCACCGCAGTCGTCGGGCCCCTGGCGACGGTCGCCGAGCCCCACTCGTGGGATCTGTGCGAATCGCACGGCTCGCGGATCACCGCACCGAAGGGGTGGGAACTGGTCCGGTACGAAGGTGCCTTCACCGCCGGTACCCCGGACGAGGACGACCTGACCGCCCTGGCCGAGGCGGTACGCGAAGCCGGGCTCGGCGAGCGGGGCCGCACCGACTCCGACGACACCGATTCCGGTGTCCCCCCGGCGCTGGCCGCACCCCCTACCGCCCGCACCGGCCGGCGTGGTCATCTGCGCGTGTTGCCCGATCCCACGTCCTGATCGTCGCGCACTAGGCTGACCGTGCCCCGCCGCGGAGGCGGCGGCGCCAGTCGACGATCAGGAGCAGCAACAGTGGCGAGAACTGCCGAGTCCGTGTCCGCCGTGGTCAAGGCGTACGACGTGCGTGGCCTGGTGGGAGAACAGCTCGACGCCGGATTCGTCCGGGACGTCGGAGCCTCCTTCGCCCGCCTGATGCGTGACGGCGGCGCCACCCGCATCGTGATCGGGCACGACATGCGCGCCTCGTCCCCGGAGCTGTCCCAGGCCTTCGCCGCCGGCGTCACCGCCCAGGGGCTCGACGTCGTCCACATCGGCCTGGCCTCCACCGACCAGCTGTACTTCGCGTCCGGGATCCTCGAGGCTCCGGGCGCCATGTTCACCGCGAGCCACAACCCGGCGCGCTACAACGGCATCAAGCTGTGCCGGGCCGGGGCCAAGCCGGTCGGACAGGAGACCGGGCTCGCCACCATCGCGGCCGAACTCGTCGCCGGCGTCCCGGACTTCGACGGAGCCCCCGGCGCCGTCACCGAGCGGGACGTGCTGGCCGACTACGCCGCGTTCGTCCGCTCCCTGGTGGACCTGTCCGCGATGCGCCCGCTGAAGGTCGCCGTCGACGCCGGCAACGGCATGGGCGGGCACACGGTGCCCGCGGTGTTCGGCGCGCTCCCGATCGACCTCGTGCCGCTGTACTTCGAACTCGACGGAACCTTCCCCAACCACGAGGCCAATCCGCTCGATCCCGCCAACCTGGTGGACCTGCAGAAGCTGGTGCGCGACTCGGGGGCCGACCTCGGCCTCGCGTTCGACGGTGACGCCGACCGCTGCTTCGTCGTCGACGAGCGTGGTGAGCCGGTCACGCCGTCGGCGGTCACCGCGCTGGTGGCCTCGCGCGAACTCGCGAAGGAACCCGGATCGACGATCATCCACAATCTCATCACGTCCCGCGCGGTGCCGGAGCTGGTCACCGAGCTCGGGGGCAAGCCCGTCCGCACCCGCGTCGGGCACTCGTTCATCAAGCAGCAGATGGCCGAGACGGGGGCCGTGTTCGGCGGCGAGCACTCGGCGCACTACTACTTCCGCGACTTCTGGGGCGCGGACTCGGGCATGCTCGCGGCCCTGCACGTGCTCGCCGCGCTCGGCGGCCAGGACCGGCCCCTGTCCGAGCTGATGCGCGAATACGACCGGTACGCCGCGTCCGGGGAGATCAACTCCACCGTCGACGACGCCACGGAGCGCACCGCCGCCGTGCTCGAGGCCTTCGGCGACCGTGCCGAAGCCGTCGACCGGCTCGACGGCGTGACCGTCGATCTCACCGACGGTGCCTGGTTCAACCTGCGGGCCTCCAACACCGAGCCCCTGCTGCGGCTCAACGTCGAGGCCCGCACGGCCGAGCAGGTCGACGCGCTGGTGAGGGAAATCCTGGCCATCGTGCGCGCGTGACGGAATTATCCGTGGCGGGGATAATCGAGATCCCGGGGCGCGGTCCCGGGTCGGTGCGAGTCGGAAGGACGGTGGCGCAGCCATGACGGCTCCCTCTTCGATCCTCGACTTGGACGACACCGGTGCCCTGATCGACGCCGACGTCGACGGGATCCTGCGATTCGCCGCGCTCGGCGGGGCACAGATCCGCGCCACCGCCGCGGCCGTCGACGAGCAGATCCTCGATCGCCTGCACGGCCTGCACCCGCGCAGCGTGGTGCTCGTGTGCGGCGACGCGCGCGCGGCCCGCGCGGGCGAGCTGGTCGTCGCGATGCTCGCGGCGCGCTCGGCCGTGCCGCTGGTCACGGCCCCCGTCACCCCGCCCTGGGTCGGCCCGCTCGACGTCGTCGTCGTGGCCGGTGACGACGCCGGCGACCCCCAGCTCGTCGAATCGGTCGCCGCGGCCCTGCGGCGCGGCGCCGAGGTGGTCGTCGACGCCCCGGACGAGGGACCGATCCGGGCGGCGGCGGCGGGCCGGGCGATGCTGCTGCCGCCGCGGATCCGGGTGCCGGTGGCGTACTCGCTCCTACGGCACCTGGCGGTGTTCCTCGCGGTGGTGGCGGCGATGGAGGCCACCCGCACGGCAGGCGCGGTTCCCCCGCTGGCCGATCTCGCCGACTCGGCCGACGGCGAAGCCGGCCGCGACCAGCCTGGCAGTGAGGTGTTCCGGAACCCGGCGAAGGCGCTCGCCGCCCGCATCCAGTCCCGGCGGGTCGCCCTGGCGGGTGACTCGGCGGTGACGGCTGCGCTGGCCCGGCACGCGGGGGAGTCCCTGCTGCAGGTGGCCGGCGTGATCGCCGCGGCGGCGGCGTTGCCGGACGTTCTCGCCGCACGGGACCGGCTCGTCGCGATACCCCCGGCGGGTGGGGAGTCGTACGATCCGTTCTTCCACGACGAACAGCTCGACGGGCCGGTGCCCGCACCCCCGGCGCGGGTGTTCGTGGTGAGTGTGGAGGAAGATCGGCGGCAGGCGGAGCGGCGCGCGGCAGCGCTGCCGGACATGGAGTTGGTATCGGTGGTGGGGGAGTTCGAGGCGAAAGCGGTGCCGTCGGTGCCGGAGCAGGTGGCGGTGCTGGCCGTGCGATTCGAGATGGCCGCTGCCTATCTGCGGTTGGTCGGTGGTCGCTAGTGCTCCGACTCGAAGGTGCGCTGCGTTCGTATGCCTGGGGTTCGCGCACCGCGCTCGCGGCACTGTGCGGCCGGACGGTGCCGTCCGCTCATCCGGAGGCGGAACTGTGGCTGGGTGCGCACCCCGCAGACCCGGCGCGGGTGGTGAGCACCAACGGTGACGGCCCGGGTGGGGGCACCTCCCTGCTCGATGTCCTCGAGGCCGACCCGGGTGGGCATCTCGGGCCGGCGACACTGAGCCGGTTCGGGCCGCGGCTGCCGTTCCTGCTCAAGTTGCTCGCCGCCGAGGAACCACTGTCGCTGCAGGCGCATCCGAGTGCCGAACAGGCTGCCGAGGGCTTCGCCCGGGAAGAGGCCGCGGGCCTGCCCCTGGAGTCGCCGGTGCGGAACTACCGCGATGCGAGCCACAAGCCCGAACTCGTCGTCGCCCTCACCCGGTTCGAGGCGCTCGCCGGTTTCCGGGATCCGCACCGCACCGTCGAGCTGCTCGCCGCCCTCGAGGTACCCGAACTCGATCCGTACGTCGGGCTGCTCGCCGGGCAACCCGACTCCGACGGCCTGCGGGCGCTGTTCACCATCTGGATCACCCTCCCGCAGTCGGTGCTGTCGGCCCTGCTGCCGCGGGTACTCGACGGCTGCGTGACCTACCTGGCGACGCACAACGGCGACGGCGTAGCCCCGTTCGCCGAGGAAGTGCGGACAGTGCTGCAGCTCGCCGAGTTCTATCCCGGCGACGCGGGCGTACTCGCCGCGGTCCTGCTCAACCGGATCACCCTCGAGCCGGGACAGGGCCTGTTCCTCGCAGCGGGGAACCTGCACGCGTACCTGCACGGCATGGCCGTCGAGATCATGGCCAACTCGGACAACGTGCTGCGCGGCGGACTCACGCCGAAACACGTCGACGTGCCGGAGCTGCTGCGAGTGCTCGATTTCCGGCCCGTGGACGTGCCGATCCTCGAGCCCGAGCCGGCCGGCCCGGGGGAGGTGCGCTACCGGACTCCTGCCCCGGAGTTCGCCCTGTCGCGGATCGATCTCGCCCCCGGCTCGGGTGCGGCGCCGGACGGCGTCGCGCTGCCGCCGTGCGGTCCACAGATCCTGCTGTGCACCTCCGGGTCCGCCGGCGTGGAATGCGAGGGGCGGACCCTGCAGCTGGCGGCCGGGCAGGCGGTCTGGCTCTCCGCGTCCGACCCGGCCGTCACGGTGCGCGCCGCCGGCGGGCCGGCGCAGCTGTTCCGCGCCCGGTTGGCGGAGACGGGCATCCCCGTCGACTGACGTGGACCGGCCCGGCGGCGGCGGGCGCTCGTGTTGACGGGATCGGCCCCGCGTGAAACCGTCGCGGCATGTCGATCGTGCACGAATCCGCCACCGCCGGGGAGCCTCCGCGAGCCGGGGAACCCGAAGACCGGCAGCGCGTACCGTTCCACGAGGCCAGCCGGATGCTGCTGCGCAATTCGGTGCTCGATGCCATGCGGGACCTGCTCACCGCCCGTGACTGGTCCGCGATCACCATGACGGACGTCGCGCGGGGTGCGGGCGTGAGCCGGCAGACCCTGTACAACGAGTTCTCGTCGCGGCAGGGCCTCGCTCAGGCGTACGCACTGCGCCTGGTCGATCAGTTCGTCGACGCCGTCGACGACGCGATCTACACCCACGTGGGACAGGCGCGCCCCGCCCTCGTCGAGGGGTTCACCTCGTTCTTCGTCGAGAGCAGTGCCGACCCGCTGATCCAGTCCCTGCTGCGCGGCGAGGCCAAGCCGGATCTGCTGCGGCTGATCACCACGGACGCGGCGCCGCTCATCGAGCGGGCCTCCGCTCGGCTCTCGGAGACCTTCCAGCGCAGCTGGGTACAGGCGTCCGCGGCGGATGCGGGCATCCTGGGGCGGGCGATCGTGCGCGTCGCGATGAGCTACATCTCCATGCCACCCGAGTCCGACCGGGACGTCGCCGCGGACCTGGCCGAGCTGCTCGGCCCGTTCATCGATCGCTCCGCCCGGCGCGACTGAACAGCGAGTTGTATAGCCTGTTGGCAGAACCGACTGCCAACAGGAGAGGCATCCTCACGTGTCCGACAACAAGCTCGTGGCCGACCAGCGGAACGGGATCGACTTCAAGGTCGCCGATCTGTCCCTCGCCGAATTCGGCCGCAAGGAGATCCGGCTGGCCGAGCACGAGATGCCCGGTCTGATGGCGTTGCGCCGCGAGTACGCGGAGGTGCTGCCGCTGAAGGGTGCGCGGATCTCCGGCTCGCTGCACATGACGGTGCAGACGGCCGTGCTGATCGAGACGCTCGTCGCCCTCGGCGCCGAGGTGCGCTGGGCCTCGTGCAACATCTTCTCGACCCAGGACCACGCCGCCGCCGCGGTCGTCGTCGGCCCGCACGGAACCCCGGAGGAGCCGAAGGGCGTACCGGTGTTCGCATGGAAGGGTGAGACGCTCGAGGAGTACTGGTGGGCGGCCGAGCAGATGCTCACCTGGCCCGCCGCCGCCGACGGCACCCCGCGCCCGGCCAACATGATCCTCGACGACGGTGGCGACGCCACCATGCTGGTGCTCAAGGGCGCGCAGTTCGAGAAGGCGGGCGTGGTGCCGCCGGTGGACGAGGACCACGACTCCGCCGAGTACCGGGTCTTCCTGGCGCTGCTGCGCGAATCCCTCGCACAGGACGCCAAGAAGTGGACCGCGATCGCCGAGTCGATTCGCGGCGTCACCGAGGAGACCACCACCGGCGTGCTGCGGTTGTACCAGCTCTCGGCCGGCGGCGATCTGGCGTTCCCCGCGATCAACGTCAACGACTCGGTCACCAAGAGCAAGTTCGACAACAAGTACGGCACCCGGCACTCGCTGCTCGACGGGATCAACCGCGGCACCGACGTCCTCATCGGCGGCAAGGCCGCCCTGGTGTGCGGTTACGGCGACGTCGGCAAGGGTTGCGCGGAGGCGCTGCGCGGGCAGGGTGCGCGGGTGTCGGTCACCGAGATCGACCCCATCAACGCACTGCAGGCGCTGATGGACGGCTTCGACGTCGTCACCGTCGAGGGCTTCATCGAGCAGGCCGACATCGTGATCACCGCGACCGGCAACAAGGACATCATCACCTTCGATCACATGCGTCGCATGAAGCACCAGGCCATCCTGGGCAACATCGGCCACTTCGACAACGAGATCGACATGGCCGGCCTCGAGCGGGCGACGGATGTCACCCGCATCAACATCAAGGCGCAGGTCGACGAGTTCCGCTTTGCAGACGGGCATTCCATCATCGTGCTGTCCGAGGGCCGGTTGCTGAACCTCGGCAACGCCACGGGTCACCCGTCGTTCGTGATGAGCAACTCGTTCGCCAACCAGGTGATCGCCCAGATCGAGCTGTGGACCAAGCCGGACGAGTACGACAACGAGGTCTACCGTCTGCCCAAGCACCTGGACGAGAAGGTCGCCCGCATCCACGTCGAGGCCCTCGGTGGTGAGCTGACCAAGCTGTCCAAGGACCAGGCCGAGTACATCGGGGTCGACGTCGAAGGCCCGTACAAGCCCGAGCACTACCGGTACTGAGCGCGGGAATCGCAGGACACCGCCGATGGGCGCGTTGATCGTCGTGGAGGGGCTCGACGGGGCCGGCAAGAGGACACTGTCCGCCGGCCTCGTCGAGTCCTGGCGCGCAGCCGGATTCGTCGTCGCGACGCGTGCGTTCCCGCGTTACGGGACCTCGGTGCACGCCGACCTCGGGGCCGAGGCGTTGCGGGGCCGGCACGGCGACACCGCCTCGAGCATCGAGGCGATGGCGCTGCTGTGGGCCCTCGACCGCCGTGACGCCGCCGACGAGTTGCGGAAACTCCTGGCGGACAACGACATCGTCCTGCTCGATCGGTACGTCGCGTCCAATGCCGCCTACACCGCCGCCCGGCACCACGAGGACGGCTCGGGACCGGCGGTGGAGTGGGTCCGCGAGCTCGAGTTCGAGCGGTTCGCGCTGCCCGTGCCGGATCTGCAGCTGCTGCTGCGGGTGCCGGTCGAGCTGGCGGCTCGCCGGGCCCGTAGCCGCGCCGCGGCCGACACGGCCCGCGACCGGGACGCCTACGAACGGGACTCGGGTCTGCAGGCCCGCACCGGGCAGGTGTACGACGACCTCGCACGCCGACAGTGGATGTCGCCGTGGCGGGTTGCCGGACCCGATGCCGATCCGCGACAACTCGCCGCCGACATCTCAAATCAGCTTCACCACGGTCGAGGAGTGACACGATAGAAGCCATGAAGCCGAGGATTCTGGTTGTCGACGACGACACCGCGCTCGCCGAGATGCTCACGATCGTCCTGCGGGGCGAGGGATTCGAGCCGTTCGTGGTGGGAGACGGTTCGCAGGCGCTGAACGCGGTCCGGGAGATCCGGCCCGACCTCGTCCTGCTCGACCTCATGCTCCCGGGCATGAACGGTATCGACGTCTGCCGGGTGCTGCGCGCCGACTCGGGCGTGCCGATCGTGATGCTCACCGCCAAGTCGGACACCGTCGACGTGGTGCTCGGACTCGAATCCGGCGCCGACGACTACATCGTCAAGCCGTTCAAGCCGAAGGAGCTCGTGGCCCGGGTGCGCGCGCGGCTCCGTCGCACCGAGCAGGAACCGGCCGAGGTGCTCTCCATCGGCGACATCGCCATCGACGTTCCCGCCCACAAGGTCACCCGCGGGGACGAGCTGATCTCCCTCACCCCGCTCGAGTTCGATCTGCTGGTGGCGCTCGCGCGCAAGCCGCGGCAGGTGTTCACTCGTGAGGTGCTGCTCGAGCAGGTGTGGGGTTACCGGCACGCGGCCGACACCCGCCTGGTGAACGTCCACGTGCAGCGCCTGCGGGCGAAGGTCGAGAAGGATCCCGAGAACCCCGAGGTGGTGCTGACGGTGCGGGGCGTCGGCTACAAGGCCGGACCGCCGTGATCGGTGGGTACCGACTGCGGCGGCGGATCACCAGGAGGACTCTGCCGCTGCTGAGGTGGTCACGTGCGGTGAGCAACCGGCTCGCCCACACGTGGCGGCGATCGCTGCAACTGCGGGTCGTGGTCTCGACCCTGTCGCTGTCGCTGATCGTGATGCTCGTCCTCGGTGTCGTCCTCACCAGCCAGATCACCGAACGGCTGCTCGAGGTGAAGATCAACGCCGCCACCGAGGAGGTCGAGCGGTCCCGCGCCCTCGTCGAGGGCCAGCTCGCCGGCGCCGACGACTCCGGCTCGCTGCAGGTCCGGCTCGACGGAGCCGTTGCGGCGCTGACCAATCGCGGCAGCGACGCGGGCGAGGACACCGGCGTCGCGGGCACCTTCGACCCGGCGCTGATCGTGCCGGGCGACGGTCCGCGCGCACCGACGTCGAGCGGGCCCGCCGACCAGATCCCCGAGAACCTGCGTGCCTTCGTGCAGAAGGGCCAGATCGCCTACCAGTTCGCGACGGTGTCGGATCCCGACGGTTATTCGGGCCCGGCGCTGATCGTGGGCACGCCGACGGCGTCGGACATCTCCACCCTCGAGCTGTACCTGGTGTTCCCGCTGGCGGGCGAGGAGAACACGTTGTCCCTGGTGCGCGGCACGCTGCTCGTCGGTGCCGGGGTGCTGCTCGTGCTGCTCGCCGCGATCTCGATGATCGTCGCCCGCCAGGTCGTGCTGCCGATCCGTTCGGCGTCGCGCATCGCGGTCCGGTTCGCCGACGGCCGGCTCAAGGAACGCATGCCGGTGCGTGGCGAGGACGACATGGCGCGCCTGGCCATGTCCTTCAACGAGATGGCCGAGAGCCTGTCGCGGCAGATCACCCAGCTCGAGGAGTTCGGCAACCTGCAGAAGCGGTTCACCTCGGACGTCAGCCACGAGCTGCGTACCCCGCTGACGACGGTGCGGATGGCCGCCGATCTCATCCACGACGGCAGCGACGAACTCGACCCGTCCCTCAAACGCGCCTCGGAGCTGCTCGTCACCGAGCTCGACCGGTTCGAGAGCCTGCTGGGCGACCTGCTCGAGATCAGCCGCCACGACGCCGGCGTCGCCGAACTCGCCGCCGAGCAACTCGACCTGCGCATGTGTGCCCGCGCCGCGGTCTCCACCGTCCGGCACCTCGCCCGCGAGAGCGGCACCGAGCTGATCGTCGACCTGCCGGGTGAACCCGTCGACGCCGAGGTCGATCCGCGCCGCGTCGAGCGCATCCTGCGCAACCTGCTCGCCAACGCCATCGACCACGGAGAGGGCAAGCCCATCCTGCTGCGCCTGCGCGCCGACGACAGCGCCGCCGCGTTCATCGTCCGGGACCAGGGCGTCGGTCTGCGGCCCGGCGAGGAGAAGCTCGTCTTCAACCGCTTCTGGCGGTCGGACCCGTCCCGGGTGCGGCGGTCCGGCGGAACCGGGCTCGGCCTGGCGATCAGTGTCGAGGACGCCAACCTCCACAACGGCAAGCTCGAGGCCTGGGGTGAACCCGGCCTGGGATCCTGCTTCCGGCTCACCCTGCCGCGACAACGGGGACGCAAGGTCGGCCGCAGTCCGCTGCCGCTGGTTCCCAGCACGGTCCGCGCGGTACAGGGCCGTCCGCTGCCGGGTGCGGCGGACGAGGACGCGTCCGTGGACGCCGACGCCGGTGAGGACTCCGCGACGGCTGCGCACCCGGCAGTGGTACCGGTCCCGCCCGAAGGGGCCACCCCATGAGGGGCGCGAGGACGCTGCTCGCGGTGCTGACGGGCCTGGTCCTCGCCGTGTCCGGCTGTGCCAGCCTGCCGGACTCGTCGTCGCCCCAGGCGGTGGGCACCATCGCGCGCGAGCCCACCACCACGTCGGTCCCGGCTCCGGCGCCGGGACGGGAACCGGATCTGCTCCTGCGGGACTTCCTGCGCGCCAGCACGGACCCGGCCAACCGTCACCTCGCCGCCCGGCAGTTCCTCACCGCCGACATGTCGGCCGAGTGGGACGACGCCGCCAGCGCCACGATCGTGGACAAGGTCGACGTGCTGCCGGAGTCGCGCAGCGCCGATCGCGCGACGTACGTCATCCGCGCCAACCGGGTCGGCCACCTGGAGGAAGGCGGGGTCTACCGTCCCGACGAAGGACCGTTCGAGACCAAGATCACCCTCGTGCTCAGCGGCGGCGAATGGCGCATCGACGAGATGGGTCCGGGTGTGGTCATGGACCGCCCGCAGTTCCTCAACGGCTACCAGCGGCGTTCGCTGTACTTCGTCGACCCGTCCGGGCGCACGGTCGTCCCCGACCCGCGCTGGATCGCCGCCACCCAGGACCAGACTGCGGCCCAGCTGATCGACCTGCTCATCGAGGGGCCGAAAGCGGCCCTGGCACCCGCCGTGCGCACGGAACTCGGCTCGGGAGTGTCCGTGCGGGGGCCGATCACCAAGGCCGACGGCCGCACCACCCAGGTCGGTGTCGGTCTCGGTGGTATCCGGATCGACTTCCTGGGGCTGCGACCCCTGAGCAAGGAGAGCCGCGAGTTGCTCGCCGCCCAGGTGATCTGGACCCTCGCCAACGCCGAGATCACCGGCCCGTACGTCCTGCTCGCGGACGGTCAGCCCCTCGACGAGCGATTCCCGAACGGCTGGACCACCGCGGACGTCGCGTCGATGAACCCGCTGGCCACCTCGAGCGCCACCATCGGTCTCCACGCCCTGCGCGGTGGCGGGCTCGTCAGCGTCGCCGAGACCGGGGTCACCCCGGTACCCGGGACCTTCGGCACCGCCACGAACCTGCGCTCCGTGGCGTTGTCGCACGACGGTGAACTGGCGGCGGCCGTCGCCGACACCGGACGTCCGGAAGCCGCCGCCGAGTTGGTGATCGGTCCGTACCGCGACGGCCCGGCGGCGCGCGCCCTCGACGCCGACTCGATCACGCGGCCTACGTGGGCGCTCGACGACAATTCCGTGTGGTCCGTGGTCAACGGCACGAACGTGGTGCGTGCGGTGCGTGAGCCGGGCACCGGCCGGATCACGGTCCTGCCCGTCGACGCCGGAGCCGTGCGGGCGGTGGGCAACACGATCAGCGATCTGCGGCTCTCCCGCGACGGCGTGCGCGCGGCGATGATCGTCGACGGACGCGTGTACGTCGCGGTGGTCGTGCAGAGATCGAACGGGGAATTCTCCCTCACGACACCCCGGGAGATCGCCATCGGTCTCGGCAGCCCCGCCCTGTCCCTGGACTGGAGCACGCCGGACACCGTGGTCGTGGCACGGGCCGCGTCCGACGTCCCGGTCGTGCAGGTCGCGGTCGACGGCTCGCGCATGGACGCCCTGCCGAGCCGCAACCTCACCCCGCCGGTCGTCGCCGTCGAGGCGTCGACGACCTCGGAGTTCGTGGCCGACTCGCGGGCGGTGTTCCAGCTGAACAACGCCGATCCGGCCGGCGACCGGTACTGGCGGGAGGTGCCCGGCCTGACCGGGCTGCAGGCGGTTCCCGTCCTGCCGGGCTGACGGCTCGGGGAGATGTCGGGGTCGGCGGTCACACTGTCGCGGTGCTGACGTCGCTGCTGGATCTGGTGCTGCCCGTCGAGTGCGGCGGTTGCGGCCGCCCCGGCGTCGGCTGGTGCCGGCGCTGCGCCCGGGACCTGGCGGACGCGCCGGCCCGGGTCCGGCCCCGCGTCGATCCCGGCGTTCCGGTGTGGGCGCTGGGGACGTACGGCGGTGCGCGTCGCCGCGCCGTGATCGCGGCCAAGGAACACGGCCGGCGCGACCTGGCCGGTCCGCTCGGCCTCGCGCTGGCCACCGCCGTGTCACGGCTGCGGCGCTGGGGGGAGCTGCCCGCCGGGCCTCTCGTCGCGGTGCCCGCCCCGACGAGGGCCCACGCGGCGCGCGCTCGCGGCGGCGATCCGGTGCTGCGTGCGGTGCGGGCGGCCGCCGGTTACGACCGGCGTCTCGAGGTCTGCGGCCTTCTCGTCACCGGACGTGCTGTCCGGGATTCGGTGGGATTGTCGGCTGCGCAGCGGCAGCGCAATCTGGCCGGGCGGGTGCGGCTGCGGAGGGCCGGGCCACCGGCGGGAGCGGACGTGCTGCTCGTCGACGACGTCGTCACCACCGGCGCCACCGCTACGGAATCGGTGCGGGTCCTGCGGGCAGCGGGCCATCGCCCGTGCGGGGTGCTGGTGATCGCCGTCGCATGAGAGCCTGAGGACCCCGAGCCGCAGGCCGAGGGGCCGGGCACGTCGGGGACATCGGTCCCACCGTCAGGTGACGACGGCGTGAAATTGAGCGGAACGGTGGCACTCCCCGCCGTTCCGTACTACCGTCGCCCTCAGACCCGAAAACACAGGTAGCGGGCGCAAAACGCCCCTCAGCCGTCGTGTCGGGCGGAGCGCATCTCGCGCTCGTCGATCATGCCGGCGCGCGAGCTGCGCCGGCCGTACTCGGGAGGTACGAGTGACGATCCCTTCGAAGTCCAAGGTTCCCGCTGCTGAGGCCGAAGCCGGTACTGCGGAGTCCAACGGTCCCCGCGCCGACGTCGTCGTCAAGGGGCGCAACGTCGAGGTCCCGGATCACTTCCGGGTCTACGTGTCCGAGAAGCTCGCTCGGCTCGAACGTTTCGACCCGACGATCTTCCTGTTCGACGTCGAGTTGCAGCACGAGCGCAATCGCCGGCAGCTGAAGAGTTGCCAGCGCGTCGAGATCACCGCTCGGGCCAAGGGGCCGGTGGTGCGCGCAGAGGCATCCGCGGACAGTTTCTACGCTGCCTTCGAGTCCGTGACGGACAAGCTCGAGGCGCGGCTGCGCCGCACGAAGGACCGCCGCAAGGTACACCACGGGGAGAAGACCCCTGTCTCGGTGGCCGAGGCCACTGCCGAGCTCGCCAAGGACGATTCGCTCGGAATCTCACCGGAGATCTCGCTGGAGCAGTACGAGCCCGAGCCCTCGGGGCCGGGCCGGATCGTGCGAACGAAGGAACACACAGCCGAGCCGATGACCGTCGACGACGCGCTGTACGAGATGGAGCTGGTCGGTCACGACTTCTACCTGTTCCACGACAAGGAGACCGACAGTCCGTCCGTCGTCTACCGCCGGCACGCGTTCGACTACGGGTTGATCCGGCTCGTGTGACCACTGCGCCGCACAGCGGCGGCACCGTGCGTGCCACCCCGCCGAGCGGTCGCCCGTGGTCACCTCGTCGATAGACCGCCTACCATGGAATCCGGCCGGGGTCGATACAGGCCTCGGCCGGATTTTCGTTGTCCGTGCTGTACCCGAGATTGAGGACGAACACGCCCGTGCTGTCGCTGTCGAAGCTGCTCCGAGTCGGTGAAGGTCGCATGGTCAAGCGGCTCAAGCACATCGCCGACCACGTCGATTCCCTCTCACCCGAGTTCGAGTCCCTCACCGACGAGCAGTTGCGGGCCAAGACGGACGAGTTCCGTCGTCGCTACCAGGAGGGTGAGTCCCTCGACGAGTTGCTGCCCGAGGCGTTCGCCACGGCCCGCGAGGCGTCGTGGCGCGTGCTGGGTCAGAAGCACTACCCGGTTCAGATCATGGGCGGCGCGGCCCTGCACTTCGGCAACATCGCCGAGATGAAGACCGGTGAGGGCAAGACCCTGACCTGTGTGCTGCCCGCATACCTCAATGCCATCGCCGACGAGGGCGTGCACGTGGTGACGGTCAACGACTATCTCGCCAAGCGCGACTCCGAGTGGATGGGCCGGGTGCACCGGTCACTCGGTCTCGAGACCGCGGTGATCCTGTCCGGTCTGACGCCCGCCGAGCGGCGCACCGCATACGCCGCCGACATCACCTACGGCACCAACAACGAGTTCGGCTTCGACTACCTGCGCGACAACATGACGCACTCGCTCGACGATCTCGTGCAGCGCGGCCACAACTTCGCGATCGTCGACGAGGTCGACTCGATCCTCATCGACGAGGCCCGGACGCCGCTGATCATCTCCGGCCCGGCCGACGCGTCGAGCAAGTGGTACGCCGAGTTCGCGCGGATCGCGCCGCTGCTGAAGAAGGACGTCCACTACGAAGTGGACATCAAGAAGCGCACCATCGGCGTGCACGAAGCGGGGGTCGAGCTCGTCGAGGACCAGCTCGGCATCGACAACCTGTACGAGGCGGCGAACTCGCCGCTGGTGAGCTACCTCAACAACGCGATCAAGGCCAAGGAGCTGTACCAGCGCGACAAGGACTACATCGTCCGGGACGGCGAGGTGATCATCGTCGACGAGTTCACCGGCCGCATCCTCGTCGGACGTCGCTACAACGAGGGCATGCACCAGGCCATCGAGGCCAAGGAACGCGTCGAGATCAAGGCGGAGAACCAGACGCTCGCCACGATCACGCTGCAGAACTACTTCCGCCTCTACGACAAGCTCTCCGGCATGACGGGCACCGCCGAGACCGAGGCCGCGGAGCTGCACCAGATCTACGAGCTCGGGGTGATCCCGATCCCGACCAACAAGCCGATGGTCCGCGTGGACCAGGGCGACCTGATCTACAAGACGGAGACGGCGAAGTTCGCGGCGGTCGTCGACGACGTCGCCGAACGGCATGCCAAGGGGCAGCCGGTCCTGATCGGCACCACCAGCGTCGAACGCTCCGAGTACCTGTCCGCGCAGTTCACCAAGCGCGGCATTCCGCACAACGTGCTCAACGCCAAGTTCCACGAGCAGGAGGCGACCATCATCGCCGAGGCCGGGCGGTCCGGTGCGGTGACCGTCGCGACCAACATGGCCGGCCGCGGTACCGACATCGTGCTCGGCGGCAACCCCGACATCCTCGCCGACGTGGAGCTGCGCAAGCGGGGTCTCGACCCGGTCCACACGCCCGAGGAGTACGAGGCGGCCTGGGACGAGGCGGTCGAGCGGATCAACGCCGAGGTCAAGGCCGACGCCGACAAGGTCAGGGACGCCGGCGGCCTGTACGTCCTCGGCACCGAGCGGCACGAGTCCCGCCGGATCGACAACCAGCTGCGCGGCCGCTCCGGCCGGCAGGGAGACCCGGGCGAGTCGCGCTTCTACCTCTCGCTCGGTGACGAGTTGATGCGCCGTTTCAACGGCGCGGCACTCGAATCGATCATGACGCGCTTGAACCTGCCGGACGACGTGCCGATCGAGGCGAAGATGGTCTCGAAGGCCATCAAGAGCGCCCAGACCCAGGTCGAGCAGCAGAACTTCGAGATCCGCAAGAACGTCCTGAAGTACGACGAGGTGATGAACCAGCAGCGCACCGTCATCTACGACGAGCGTCGCCGCATCCTGCGCGGGGAGGATCTCGAAGGCCAGGTCGAGCACATGATCACGGACGTGGTCACCGCCTACGTCGACGGCGCCACCGCGGACGGTTACGTCGAGGACTGGGACCTCGAGCAGCTGTGGACGGCCCTGCGGACCCTCTACCCGGTGGGCCTCGATCACAAGGAGCTCGCTACCTCCACGGACGGCGAACCCGCGGATCTCAGCCGGGAGGAACTGCGTGAGGCGTTGCTGAAGGACGCGCACGCCGCGTACGCCCGCCGTGAGGCGGAGATCGACGCCATCGCCGGGGAGGGCGGCATGCGCGAGCTCGAGCGTCGGGTCCTGCTCTCGGTGCTCGACCGCAAGTGGCGCGAACACCTCTACGAGATGGACTACCTCAAGGAGGGCATCGGCCTGCGGGCGATGGCCCAGCGCGATCCCCTCGTGGAGTACCAGCGCGAGGGCTACGACATGTTCGTCGGGATGCTCGAGGGCCTGAAGGAGGAGTCCGTCGGATTCCTGTTCAACCTGCAGGTCGAGGCCGCGCGGCCGCAGCCGGCCCCGGGGGTCGGTGTCACCGCCGCGTCCGCCGCGGCTACCGCGCAGGCCGCCCCCACCCTGACGAAGCCGGCTCCGACCCCGGCCGCCCCCGCGCCGACTCCGGCACCCACGCCCGCCCCGGCGACGCTGCGCGCGAAGGGCCTCGACGAGGACGACGATCGCAATCTCACCTACACCGGGCCGGCCGAGGACGGCAGTGCCCAGGTTCGGCGCAGTTCCGCGACCTCGTCGCCGGCCGCGTCCGCACCCGGGACGACGGGCACTCGTCGGCAACGCCGGGAGGCGGCACGCAAGCAGGCCAAGGCGCAGCGCCGCCGCTGACGGTGCGTCCGGGCCGGGAGGTGGCCGGCCCGGACGCATGGTCAGCCCAGCCACACCGTGGTGAGCAGCCATCCGTGCGGCGTCCGGCGTGACACGGGGTGGCGCGAGATCCGGCCGGCCAGCGCGAACACGCGATGGCCGCGGCCGTAGGAGCCGAACAACTCGGCGGTGTCGGCGTCCACCGCACGCAGCCGGGTCCGCAGGAGCACCGCCGTCCCCGCATCGTTCGTCCTCGCGCCGACAGCTACGGACGCATGCAGCGACGGATGGAGCACGGCGGCGAGCTGGGGCTCCGGGCGGCGGCGGTCGGCTACTTCGAGGATCAACCGGGCCGCGAGGTCGGCGAACCGTCGTGCCGCCGGATCCACCTCCGGCAGTGGTCGCCCGGTCGGCGGCACGGCCTTCACCCGCGTCGAACGGCCGTCGTGCGGGGTGAGGCGCCGCTTCGCGTGCCGGCGGTGCGGTCCGGCCGGGCAGCAACGCTGCACCGGCGGCTCGAACGGAACGATGCGCCGGACGTAGCGGGCGTCGTGCTGAGGGGTCATCGATTCTCCCGGTTCCGAGGGACGACGTCGGCGCGGAACAGCCGACGGCGGGTGCGTAGACCCCGGGAGAGGACGGAGCCGCCGGTCATGGTGCCACATCCGTCTCGCCGTGTCGCCGTGTCGCCGTGTCGCCGTGTCGCCGTGTCGTTCGGGTCGTTGCATCGCCTGACCGGTGCGCGCGAACTAGGGTGGGGCGATGCGTGGACTGGTGCTCGATTTCGGTGGGGTGCTCGCGGGCCCCGGCACGGACGCGGCCGCGCTCGGCGGGATCCTCGCCGAGGTGCGCCGGCGCGGCGTGCGCACCGCGATCCTCAGCAACGATCCGGGTGGCCCCGCGGCCGCACCCCTGCGCGATCTGGGGCGGGGCCGGCTGGTGGACGAAGTGGTGCTGTCCGCGGACGTGGGCACCGCGAAACCGGATCCGCGCAGCTACCTGGCGGTGGCCCGGCGTCTCGGGCTCGAACCGTCGGCGTGTGTGTTCGTCGACGACCTGCGGGTGAACGTGGACGGTGCGGTAGCCACGGGAATGGTCGGCGTGCATCACGCCGATGCCGCCGAGGTGGTGGCGGAACTGACGGTGCTGTTCGGTCTCGACGAGCCGTCGCAGGCCGGAGCGGCTCGACGGGACGAGGACGAGAGGGATGCGGGGCGATGACCCACCGGATGTCGGCTCAGGACGCGTCGTTCTACTTTCTGGAGACAAGCAATACGCCCATGCACATCGGGTCGCTCGCCATCCTGGAGCAGCCGAGCGGCGGGCTCGACTACGAGGACGTGCTGCGGCTCGTGGAGCGCCGGCTGGCCGCGGTGCCGCGGTATCGGCAGAAGGCGCGCGAGGTCGCCCTCGGCCTGGCGCGTCCGGTGTGGGTCGACGACCGCGACTTCGACATCACCTATCACGTGCGGCGGTCGGCGCTGCCGCGGCCCGGCTCCGAAACGCAGCTGCACGAGCTGTTGGCCCGGTTGATCTCCCGTCCGCTCGACCGCTCCCGGCCGCTGTGGGAGATGTATCTCGTCGAGGGCCTCGCCGGCGACCGGTGCGCCCTGTTCACCAAGACCCACTCGGCGCTGGTGGACGGCGATCAGGCGCTCGAGATCGGGCAGGTGCTGTTCGAGCCCACCGAGACTCCCCGGGTGGATCCGGAGGAATTGTGGATGCCGGAGCCCGAGCCGAGTGACTCGGCGCTGCTGCTCGGCGCGCTCGCCGAGCTGGTGGCCAGGCCCGGTGAGGCGGTGTCGGGAGTGCGGGCGGCCGTCGGCGATCTGGCCGCGACGGCCGGGGAGGCGCTGGACGTGGTGGGCCGGCTGGCGCGCACCGCCGCCCAGTCCGCGCCCGACAGCCCGTTGAACGCCCCGATCTCCCGTAACCGCCGGTTCGCGGTGGTCAAGGCGGACCTCGAGTTGTACCGGAAGATCCGGGCGCGCTACGGCTGCACCGTCAACGACGTCGTGCTGGCGGTGATCGCGGGGGCGCTGCGGTACTGGCTGCTCTCCCGCGGGGAGCCGCTGACGGAGGCGACGGTGGTCCGGGCGATGGTGCCCATGTCGGTCTACGCGGAGGACCCGGACGTGCCGGAGGCGGGCCGGGAGGAATCCGAGACGGGTCCGCGCGGCGAGGTCTCGACCTTTCTGGTCGACCTCCCGGTGGGGGAACCGAACGCGGTCGTCCGTCTGTCCCACATCTCGCACGCCGGGGAGGCCTACTCTCGGCAGGGCCGCCGGGTCCCGGCGCGGTCGATGATGCGACTGTCCGGGTTCGCGCCCGCGACCATGCATGCCGTCGGGGCTCGTGTCGCGAGCGGATTCTCTCAGCGCATGTTCAACCTGATGATCACCAACGCGCCGGGCCCGCAGCATCCCCTCTACCTCGCCGGGGCCCGGGTCCTCGAGATGTATCCGATCTCGCCCCTGCTGAAGAATCAGGCGCTGAGCGTCGCGTTGACGTCGTACGACGGCAACGTCTACTACGGTCTCAATGCGGACCGCGACGCCATGCCCGATGTGGAGGTGCTGACGTCGCTGCTGCACGAGTCGCTCGAGGAGTTGTTGGATGCCAGTAGGTGAGTTGTGACACGGGTGTACGTACCGGCGACCATCGAGACGTTGAAGCGGTTGGTCGCCGACAGTGAGTTCGAGGCGGTGAGCGGCACCGCGTTCGCGGTCACCCCGGCGCTGCGCGAGGCGTACACCTCCGGCGACGACGAGGAACTCGCCGAGGTCGCGATGGCCGAGGCCGCCCGCGCCTCGCTGCGGCTGCTCGCCGGCCGGGCCGACGACGACCCGCCGCCCGAGTTCGGCCTGCGCCGGGTGGTGGTGGCCGCGGACGTCGACGGCGTCACCCTGCGTCCCGACCTCGACGACGCGGTGGTCCGGCTGCCCGGTCCGGTGCCGCTGTCCGCGGTGGCGTCGGTGCATGTGGACCTCGCCGCTGCGGAACCGGACATCGCCCGGGCCCTGCCGGTCGTCGATGCGGCCGACCTCGGCGACGAGGAGGCGGAGTTCGTACTGGGCGACGCCGAGGACCACGAACTCGCCTGGTACGCCACGCAGGAGCTGCAGTTCCTGCTCGAGCTGCTCTGACCCCGTGAGTGTGATCACCGTCTCGACCCAACCTACGCCTCCGTAGGGAGCTGGTAACCTACGGAGGCGTAGCCCCTGGACGAGGAGAAGTGATCGGATGGGTCTGAAGGACTGGATCGAGCGGCCGGCGGCGCACGTCGCGACGAAGGACCGATCCGTGTCGAACATCCTGCGTGGTGCGGCCGCGCGGCTGACGACACCCCTCCTTCCCGACGACTACCTGCACCTCGCCAACCCGCTGTGGTCGGCGCGCGAGCTGCGTGGACGCATCGTCGAGGTCCGCCGCGAGACCGCGGACTCCGCGACACTCGTCATCAAGCCCGGCTGGGGCTTCGACTTCGGATACGCACCGGGCCAGTACATCGGCATCGGATTGCACGTCGACGGCCGCTGGCACTGGCGTTCGTACTCGCTGACCTCCTCGCCCACGTGGGACCGCAAGCTCATCTCGATCACCGTCAAGGCCATGACCGACGGGTTCCTCTCGACCCACCTCGTCAGCGGCGTGCCCGCCGGCACGATCGTGCGGCTCGCCGAGCCCAAGGGCGAGTTCGTCCTGTCCGACCCCCCGCCGGCGAAGATCCTGTTCCTCACCGCGGGCAGCGGCATCACCCCGATCATCTCGATGCTGCGCACCCTCGACCGCCGGTCCGTGCAGGCCCATGCCGAACTGCCCGACGTGGTGCACGTCCACTCGGCGCCCACCGCCTCCGAGGTGATGTTCGCCGACGAGATCGCCCGGTTCGGGGCGGATCACGAGCAATATCACCCGTACGTGCGCCTGACGCGGGAGCAGGGCAAGTTCGCCCTCGCCGAGCTCGACACCGTGTGCCCCGACTGGCGGGAGCGTCAGGTGTGGGCGTGCGGACCGCAGGCGATGCTCGACGACATCGAGCGGTTCTGGGACTCCGCGGGCCTGTCCGAACGGCTGCACCTGGAGCGCTTCGCCGTCTCCCGTGCGGACACCTCCGGCGCCGGCGGGACGGTGACCTTCGCCAAGTCGGGCAAGACCGTCGCCGTCGACGGGGCGACGACCCTGCTCGAGGCCGGTGAAATCGCCGGCGCGCTGATGCCGTTCGGCTGCCGGATGGGAATCTGTCAGACTTGTGTGGTGCCCTTGGAGAAGGGGCATGTCGTCGACCTCCGGTCCGGCAAGGAACACGCCGAGGGGGAGCGGGTACAGACCTGCATCTCCGCGGCTGCCGGAGACTGCACGCTCGGCGCCTGACGCACTACCCACCCGTTCCAGGGGGAAGGACCCCGGTGGCAATCACCGACATCACCGAGTTCGCTCACCTCACCGACGCGGACATCGAGGAACTCGGCCGCGAGTTCGACGCGATCCGTCGCGACATCGAGGACGCCCGAGGGCTGCGCGACGCCCGCTACATCCGCAACACCATCCGTCTGCAACGTGTCCTCGAGATCGGCGGTCGCGCGGCGCTGTTCGGCAGCCGCCGACGTCCGCTGTGGCTGCTCGGCACGGGCCTGCTCTCGCTGTCGAAGATCATCGAGAACATGGAGCTCGGGCACAACGTGATGCACGGGCAGTGGGACTGGATGAACGATCCGGAGATCCACTCGACCTCGTGGGAATGGGATCAAACGGGTCCGTCGCAGCACTGGAAGCGCGCCCACAACTACGCGCACCACACCTACACGAACATCGTCGGGATGGACGACGACGTGGGCTTCGGCATCCTGCGGATGACGCGCGACGAGAAGTGGCGGCCGATCAACCTGCTGCAGCCCCTGGCCAACCTGATCCTCGCAGCCACGTTCGAGTGGGGCATCGCACTGCACGACCTCGATGCCGAGAAGAAGGCTGCCGGGGTGCCGGAAGGCCAGTGGAACTCCCAGCCCACCAAGGACTTCGCGCGCAAGATCGCGCGGCAGCTGGGCAAGGACCTGGTGCTGTTCCCGGCCATGACGGGCCGTGCGTGGCGCAGCACGATCACGGCGAACCTCACGGCGAACCTGGTGCGGAACCTGTGGGCGTACGTGGTGATCTTCTGCGGCCACTTTCCCGACGGCGCCGAGAAGTTCACCGTGGCGCAGTACGAGAACGAGACGCAGGGGCAGTGGTACCTGCGGCAGCTGCTCGGTAGCGCCAACATCGATGCCGGCCCGGTGATGGCCTTCATGACCGGCAATCTGAGTTACCAGATCGAGCACCACCTGTTCCCGGACCTGCCCAGCAACCGCTACCCCGAGATCGCGGAGCGGGTCCGCGCGCTGTGTGCGAAGTACGACCTGCCGTACACCAGCGGTCCGCTCGGTAAGCAGTACCTGCTCGCGCTGCGCACGATCCACAAGCTGGCACTGCCGGACGCGTGGCTGCGGGCCACGTCGGACGACGCCCCGGAGACCTCCTCCGAGCGCAAGTTCCGGCGTCCCGATCTGCCGCGGGTGCGGTCGGTGGGGGAGCGTCGTGAGGGGCTCGCGACCGCGCTGCGGACCCTGCGGGCCGCCAAGCGCGCCACCCGCCGGAAGTGATCTGCCGCACAAGCTACATCTCCGTAACCTACGGATTCGTAACTTACGGTACGGTAGGCGCATGGCCATTTCGGACATCAAGGAGTACGCGCACCTCACCGAGGCGGACGTCGAGGCCCTCGGCCGGGAGCTCGACGCCATCCGGCGGGACATCGAGGACTCCCGCGGCGAGCGCGACGCCCGCTACATCCGCAACACGATCCGACTGCAGCGCGGCCTGGAGCTGAGTGGGCGTGCGGTGCTGTTCGGCAGCCGCCGGCGGCCGCTGTGGCTGCTCGGTGCGGGCCTGCTCGGCCTCTCGAAGATCGTCGAGAACATGGAGCTCGGGCACAACGTGATGCACGGGCAGTGGGACTGGATGAACGATCCCGAGGTCCACTCCGTCCACTGGGAGTGGGACAACGCCGACCCGTCCGCGCACTGGAAGCAGACCCACAACTACCTGCACCACAAGTACACCAACATCCTCGGCATGGACGACGACGTGGGATACGGCCTGCTGCGGGTGACGCGCGACCAGCGCTGGCAGCCGTTCAACTACGGCAACATCGTCTACAACGCCCTGCTCGCCCTGCTGTTCCAGTACGGCGTCGCGGTCCAGCACCTCGAACTCGGCAAGGTCGCCAAGGGCCGCGACGACCGCGCCGAGACCAAGCGCAAGCTGCGCGAGGTGGGGGACAAGATCGGTCGCCAGATCGCCAAGGACTACGTGGTCTATCCGGCGCTGACGGGTAAGGCGTGGAGGTCCACGCTCACCGCGAACATGACGGCCAACGTGATCCGCAATCTGTGGACCAACGCGGTCATCTTCTGCGGGCACTTCCCCGACGGCGCCGAGAAGTTCACCAAGGCCGACGTCGACAACGAGACGCAGGCGCAGTGGTACCTGCGCCAGATGCTCGGCAGCGCCAACATCTCCGGCGGTCCGGTCATGGACTTCATGACCGGCAACCTGAGCTACCAGATCGAACACCACCTGTTCCCGGACCTGCCGTCGAACCGGTACGCCGAGATCGCGGTGCGGGTGCGCGAGCTGTGCGACAAGTACGACCTGCCGTACACCACCGGCCCGCTCGCCGTGCAGTACTTCAAGTCCTGGCGCACCATCGCCAAGCTGTCGCTGCCGAACAAGTACCTCGCGGACACCCCGGACGCGGCCCCGGAAACCGCGTCCGAGCGCGGCTTCGGCGGCACCGCCGTCGTGGACCCCGCGACCGGCCGGCGACGCGGCCTGGCCACCGCGATCCGCGAGAACCGCCGGGTCCGCGGCGTGCGCCGTCTCCTCGGCATGCGCTGATCCCGAATCCCCACCGAGCGCCCGGCGTCCCTGTGACACCGGGCGCTCGGCGTCCCTGTGACACCCGGCGTCCGGGGACCGGGCTCACCAGGATTCGTTGGCGGCGATCGCGGTCAGCAGTGTGCGTACGGCCATCGCGCGGCGCCCGGACTTGCCCTCGAGGGCGTCGAGTGCGCACTCGGGGTCCGCGGGCGGGCCCAGGTGGGTGCAGCCACGGGGACAGTCCTCCACCGCGTCGGCGAGATCCGAGAACGCGGCGATCACGTCGTCGGCATCGATGTGAGCGAGCCCGAACGACCTGATCCCGGGGGTGTCGATCACCCACCCGCCGCCCGGCAACGGCAGCGCCACCGACTGCGTGGAGGTGTGCCGGCCCTTCCCGACCCCCGAGACCTCGCCGGTGGCGCGGTCGGCATCCGGGACGAGCCGGTTGACCAGAGTGGACTTTCCCACGCCGGAATGGCCGATCAGCGCGGTCGACCTGCCCGCCAGCATCGCCGTCAGCTCCGACAGGTCCTGCTCGCGGCCCGCCAGCACCACGGGAACGTCCAGATCCGCGAACTGCGCCGTGAACTCCCCGGGATCGGCCAGATCGCTCTTCGTCAGGCACAGCACCGGTTCCAGCCCGCCCGCAAACGCGGCGACCATGGACCGTTCGACCAGCCCGGTCCGAGGCGGCGGATCGGCCAGTGCGACGACGATCAGCAGCTGCTCCGCGTTGGCCACGACGATCCGCTCGAACGGGTCGGTGTCGTCGGCGGTGCGGCGCAACACCGTGGTGCGTTCCTGTACCCGCACGATGCGCGCAAGCGTGTCGGGCCGCCCCGACAGGTCCCCGACCACCGCGACCCGATCCCCGACGACGACAGGGGTACGGCCGAGCTCCCGGGCCCGCATCGCGACGACCGGCCGCGCGGGATCACCCTCCAGCACGCAGCCCCACCGGCCACGGTCGACGGAGACGACCATCGCTTCGACGGCGTCCCGATGGGCCGGCCGGTCCTTCGTGCGCGGCCGCGAGCCCTTGCCCGGACGGATCCGGACGTCGGTCTCGTCGTAGGTCCGCCGGCTCAGGAGCGCGCTCCCCTCAGCATCCCTGCCCACAGCTCGGGGAAGCCGGGCAGGGTCTTGGCCGTCGTGCCGATGTCCTCGACCTCGATGCCGTCGACGACGAGTCCCACGATCGCGCCCGCCGTCGCCATCCGGTGATCCGCATACGAATGCCAGCGTCCGCCGTGCAGCGGCGCGGGCACGATGTGCAGGCCGTCCGCAAGCTCGGTGGCGGAACCGCCGAGCTTGCCGAGCTCCGTGACCAGGGCGGCCAGGCGGTCCGTCTCGTGCCCGCGCAGGTGGGCGATGCCCCGCAGCGTGGACGGGGTGGTCGCCAGCGCCGCGAGTGCGGCGACCGTGGGGGCGAGCTCGCCGACGTCGTGCAGGTCGACGTCGAGGCCGCGCAGATGCTTCGGGCCTCGCACGGTGAGCGTTCCGTCGGACAGTGCGACGTCGGCACCCATCTGCTCGAGGATTCCGCGGATCGCGTCGCCGGCCTGGGTGGTGCGCTGCGGCCATCGCGGCACCGACACCGTGCCGGCCGTGACGGCCGCGGCCGCCAGGAACGGGGTCGCGTTGGACAGGTCGGGCTCGACGACCCGGTCCACGGCGCGGACCGGGCCCGGTGCGACCCGCCAGGTGTCGGGCACGGACGTGTCGACCGTCACCGCGGACTCGCGCAGCATCTCGACGGTCATGTCGATGTGCGGCATGGACGGCACGGCCGCCCCGGCGTGCCGCACCGTGACGCCCTCGACGAACGCGGCGGCGGAGAGCAGCAGACCCGAGACGAACTGTGACGACCCCGACGCGTCGATGGTGACGGTGCCGCCGCGCAGGGAGCCGCGCCCGCGCACGGTGAAGGGCAGGGTGTCGCCGTCGACGTCGGCGCCGAGCGAGCGCAGGGCCTCGAGGACGGTGCCCATCGGGCGGGTACGCGCCTGCTCGTCACCGTCGAAGAAGACGTCGCCGTCGGCCAGCGCCGCGAGGGGCGGCACGAATCGCATCACCGTTCCCGCCAGGCCGCAGTCCACCCGGGCGCCGTGCAGCCGGCCGGGGATGACGTGCAGCGTGGTGCCGTCGTCTCGCTCGTCGATCGTCGTGCCCAGTCCGCGCAGGGCCGCGATCATCAGGTCGGTGTCGCGACTGCGCAGCGCACCGGTCACGGTGGACGGGCCGTCCGCGAGCGCAGCGAGGATCAGGGCGCGGTTGGTGATCGACTTGGACCCGGGCAGCGTGACGGAACTGTCGACGGGTGACTCGGCTCGGGGCGCACTCCACGGATTCACCCGTCCATCTTCGCCTATCCGCAGCCGGCAGCCACCTGCCACACCCCGCGGCCGGGTGCGGTCCGCGGCGCGGGTGGTCGGCGCGGCACCTCCCGGGCGCCCCCGCATCAGGCCCCGGCGGTGATCGGCGCCACCACTGCTCCCGTGAGCCGCACCAGGTCCGCCGGGGCGAGTTCGATCTCGAGGCCGCGGCGTCCGGCGCTGCACAGGACCCGGTCCCACTGGTGCGCGGAGGCGTCGACGGCGGTGCGCAGCCGGCTGCGCTGACCCAGCGGTGAGATTCCCCCGAGGACGTAGCCGGTGGCGCGTTCGGCGTCGCTGCGTTCGGCCATGACCGCCTTGCCGCCCCCGAGGGCGGCCGCGGCCGCCTTCAGCGACAGCGTCGCCGGGACCGGGATCACGGCCACCGCGAGCTTGCCGTCGGAGAGCTTGATCACGAGGGTCTTGAAGATCTGGGCGGGGGCCACCCCGAGCCGCTGCCCGAGGAGCTCGACGGCCTCGGAACCGAACGAGCCGGCTCGCGGGTCGTGCGGGTACTCGTGGACGCGGTGGGTGACTTTCTCGCGTGTCAGCAGCGTGGTCGCGGGAGTGGAGGTCGAGGCCATGCGCGTCAATGTAGGGAACAAGCACCCACCCTGTCGTGTTGATTCCGGGTGGCCGCCACGATCGGCGTGGCCGGTGACCGAGAGCGAGGAGTGCCGCGTGCCTGTGCTGTGCCCGTCCCGGCCGGTAGCCTTCACGGATACGGCAAGTGAAGGGATCGGTGTGGTCGAGGAGTCTGGTACGGAACTGGCCGAACGGTTCGAGCGGGATGCATTGCCCCTGCTCGATCAGCTCTACGGCGCGGCGCTGCGGATGACCCGCAACCCCGCGGACGCGGAGGATCTGGTTCAGGAGACGTATATCAAGGCGTTCTCCGCCTTCTCCTCGTTCAAGGAGGGGACCAATCTCAAGGCGTGGCTGTACCGCATCCTGACGAACACCTACATCAACTCCTACCGCAAGAAGCAGCGCCAGCCCGCTCAGTACCCCACCGAGGAGATCACCGACTGGCAGCTGGCGGCGACGGCCGAGCACAGCTCCACCGGTCTGCGGTCGGCCGAGGTCGAGGCGCTCGACGCGCTTCCCGACGACGACATCAAGGCCGCGTTGCAGGAGCTGCCCGAGGAGTTCCGGATGGCGGTGTACTACGCCGACGTCGAGGGTTTCCCGTACAAGGAGATCGCGGAGATCATGGGCACGCCCATCGGCACGGTCATGTCACGGCTGCACCGCGGCCGCAAGCAGCTGCGCGGCCTGCTGGCCGATGTCGCGCGGGAGCGAGGATTCAACCGGAGCGGGGCCGTGGACGCTGCTGTCGGACACGGCGTGGACAACAAGGAGGTCTCGAGGTGAGCGAGTCGGCCGACTTCGATCAGCTCGACTGTTCCGCAGTGATCGCGGACGTCTATCTGCTGCTCGACAGCGAGTGCGACGACCGGTCGCGTGAGCGTCTGCAGCGCCATCTCGACGACTGCGGGTCCTGCCTCGAGGCGTACGGGCTCGAATCCCAGCTCAAGTCCCTGCTCAGCCGCAAGTGCGGCGGCGAGCACGCCCCGGAGGGCCTGCGGGAGCGGCTGCTGGTCGAGATCCGGCGGACCGTCGTCGTGACGCGCACCGACGTCCGGGATTGACCACCCGACACGCGTGAGGGGGCCGGAAGCAGCTGCTTCCGGCCCCCTCACGCGTGTGTGCGCGCCTCAGGCGTTGGGACGCTTGCCGTGGTTGGCGGCGTTACCCTTGCGACTGCGCTTCTTGCGGCCTCGCTTACCCATGGTCCGATCTCCTTTCTGGTTCATTACAGTGTTTCACGTGTGGTCCGGTGGCCCTGAAAGCAGGGCCACCGTCTTCTTCGTGGAATGAGGTGCCCGATGGCCGAAGACGTGCGCGCCGAGATGGTCTCCACCGTGTTCGAGGTGGTGGTGCAGGAAGGGGACGTCGTCGCCGAGGGCGACACGCTGGTGATCCTGGAGTCCATGAAGATGGAGATTCCGGTGCTCGCCGAGACGTCGGGCACCGTGACCTCACTGGACGTGGTCGTCGGCGACGTCGTGCAGCAGGGCGACCTCATCGCGGTCATCTCCTGAGTCCGCACGTGCCGCCCGTGTCCACCCTCAGCGCTCTTCTCGCCGAGCACACCGACCTGCCGGGCGGTGCGGTCGACCACCTGCAGCGAGTCGTCGGCGAATGGCAGTTGCTCGCGGACCTGTCCTTCGCGGACGTCCTGTTGTGGGTGAGCGCCGAGCCGAGTGGGGTGGTGTGCGTGGCGCAGTGCCGCCCCACCACCGCATCGACCGTGCTGCCCGAGGACATGGTGGGTTCGGTGGTGTCCGAGCGGGAACACCCGCACGTGTTGCGGGCCCTCGAGACCGGAGTGGTCGTCTCTGCGGACGCGCGGCCCAGCCACGTCGCGCCGCTGCGCCGGCAGGCGGTGCCGGTCCGCTGGGACGGGCAGGTCATCGCCGTTCTGAGCCGCGACGCGGCCACCGTGGCCAGGCGCACCAAGAGCGCCCTCGAGACCGCGTACCTCGAGTGCGCCGACGCCCTGTTCACGATGATCTGCGAGGGCACCTTCCCGACCACGGAATTGCGTTCGGACACCAAGTCGAGCCCCCGCGCGGGCGACGGCTTCATCCGCCTCGACCGGTCCGGCCGGGTGGTGTATGCGAGCCCGAATGCCCTGTCCGCCTACCACCGGATGGGGTTGAACTCCGACCTGCTCGGCCAGAACCTGATCGAGACGACACGCGCGCTGGTGACCGATCCGTTCGAGAGCGAGGACGTCGAGAGCTACCTGCGGGGTGCGGTGCGCGGCAAGCTGGGACGGCCCATGGAGATCGAGGCACGCGGGGCCACCGTGCTGCTGCGTGCGCTGGTGCTCGCGCCCGGCGGCCGGCTCGAGGGTGCGGCGGTGGTCATCCGCGACGTCACCGAGGTCAAGCGGCGCGATCGGGCGTTGCTGAGCAAGGATGCCACGATCCGGGAGATCCACCACCGGGTGAAGAACAACCTGCAGACGGTCGCGGCCCTGCTGCGGCTGCAGGCGCGACGCACCGGCAACACCGAGGCCCGGCAGGCGCTGGCCGAGGCGGTGCGCCGGGTGACGTCGATCGCGCTCGTGCACGAGGCGCTGTCGATGTCGGTGGACGAGGAGGTCGATCTCGACGACGTCGTCGACCGGCTGATCCCCATCGTCGTCGACGTCGCGGCCGTGGGCAGTCAGGTCCGGGTGCGCCGGGAGGGCAGCCTGGGGGTATTCCCCGCCGAGCGGGCGACACCGCTGGTGATGGTGCTCACCGAACTCGTGCAGAACTCGGTCGAGCATGCCTTCGATCCGGGTGCGGCCGGCACCGTGACGCTGCGGGCCGAGCGGTCGGCCCGCTGGCTCGACGTGGTGGTCCACGACGAGGGCAAGGGACTGCCGGAGGGATTCGACCTCGAGAGCTCGGACCGGTTGGGCCTGCAGATCGTCCGCACGCTCGTCGCCGCCGAACTCGGCGGCACGTTGCGGCTCGAGCGGGGCGCGACGACGGGAACGGATGCGCGGCTGCGGGTTCCGCTGGGCCGGGTGGCGCTCGGCTGAGCCCCGGTGGGGAGTCCGGCGGGAACCAGGCCCGCGGAGGCAGGAAGGCCCGGCACCGAAGCGGTGCCGGGCCTTCCCGGAGATCTGTGGCGGTGGGCCGTGTCAGACCGCGGAGCGCGCCCGGGTGCGGGCGTTGCGGCGCTTGAGGGCACGACGCTCGTCCTCGCTCATGCCGCCCCACACGCCCGCGTCCTGACCGGACTCGAGGGCCCACGAGAGGCACTCGGCGGTGACGGGGCAGCGGTTGCACACGAGCTTGGCGTCGGCGATCTGCGCGAGGGCCGGGCCGCTGTTACCGACGGGGAAGAACAGCTCGGGATCCTCGTCGCGGCAGATGGCCTTGTGGCGCCAGTCCATGCTTCTACTCTCCTTCGATAGTGCTCGTCGCACCGGCTGATCGTGGTGGCAAGTTCATGCGTGCGTCGGCAAGTGTTTCCGCGCGGTTACTTGTGAATGCTTTCACGAACCAGCGTGAAGTCAATAGGAATCGACACGACCGTGGGGAAGCTCACGCCGGCTGTGGCCCGTTCCGGGACTCGAACTTCCTTTGTACACCGCGGAACACAAAAATGTAACCCGGGTCACTCCACGGACGGGGTGGGTGCCACGACCTCGAGCACGGCCGGAACCGACACGAACTCCACCTCGGTGCGAAGACCGAGGTAGTCCCCGTCCACCTGCAGGCCGATCGGCCGGCTCGATTCCGCTCGCACCCGTGCGACGTCGTCGACCCGCACCAAGCGGCGGGAGTTCGGATTCCCGTGGCGCGCGAGCAACTGGCGGACCACCCGCAAGCTTGCGAACACCGCCGTCGTCGTCATCGCGAAGACACCGAGCCCGGTGTCGAACGAGGTGCCCGGATTGGTGTGCACCGGGCGCTTGTCCAGATAGGTCCACGGGCTCGAATTGGAGACGAACGCGTAGTACACGCCCGGGATCGGTGGCCGTCCGGGCAGCGTCAGCGTCAGCGCGGGCTCGGCACCCTTGGACTTGAAGAACTGCGTGATCGAATGCACGACGTATCGGGCGGTCGTGACCTTCCGCCCGCCCAGCCGGCTCAGGTCGACGGCCTCGCACACCTGTGCGTCGAGTCCGAGCCCCGCATTGAAGACGAACCACCGGCCGTCGCAGTGGCCGAGACCGATCCGGCGGGTCGTGCGCCGGGCCAGCAGATCGAGCAGTTGCGCGGTCGCCTTCACCGGATCGGCGTCCACACCCAGCGAACGGGCGAAGACGTTGGCCGACCCGCCGGGGACGACCGCGAGCAGCGGGAGCGTGGGGTCGGCAACCCGCTCGGACGGGGTACCGAGCAGGCCGTTGACGATCTCGTTGACGGTGCCGTCGCCGCCGTGCGCGACGACGACGTCCATTCCGTCGGCGTGCGCCGAGCGGGCCAGTTCGGCGGCGTGTCCCCGATGGGTGGTGTGGGCGACGGTGAGGGAGACCCGATCGGCGAGCGCGCGGGCCAACCGGTCGCGACCGGCCGGAGTGGTGGTCGTCGCGTTGGGGTTCACGATCAGCAGTGCGCGCACGGAGCATCAGCCTAAGTGGTCTCGCACGGGTCCACTACGCTGGCCGGGTGTCCACCGAGTCGCCACGCAGCACCGTCCCGTCCACCGTTCGAGCGGCGGGTGGTCTCGTCGTCCTCGAAGGCGTGATCGCGATCGGTTTCGCTGTGGTGTCCGTGGTCCGGGCACTGACGGGCGGGCACGACCAGACGGTCGGAAACGGCTACGGCCTCGCGCTGTGGCTGGGAATCCTGTTCGGTGGCGTGCTCGCGGCCGGGATCGCGCTGTTGCGCGGACAGCGCTGGGGACGGGCCGTGGCGATCGTCGCGCAGCTGCTGTTGCTGCCGGTGGCCTGGTCGCTGCTGACCGATTCCCACCAGGTCGTGCTCGGCATCCTGTTGACCCTGATCGTGGTGCCGGCGCTGGTGCTGCTGTTCAGCCCGCCGACGACGCGCTGGCTGGCCCAGGACTACGCGCCGGATGCCGACGACGCGGCCTGACCCCGGCCGAGCGCGGTGAGCGCCTGCCCGCTGAGACGGAAGGTGGTCCACTCGTCCTGCGGGACCGCGCCGAGCGAACGGTAGAACCCGATCGACGGCGTGTTCCAGTCCAGCACCGACCAGCTCAGGCGGCTGTAGCCGCGGTCGACGCACTCGCGGGCCAGCGCCGCGAGCAGAGCGCGGCCGTGTCCCTGCCCCCGGTGCTCGGGCCGGACGTACAGGTCCTCGAGATAGATGCCGTGCACCCCGTCCCAGGTGGAGAAGTTGCGGAACCACAACGCCATGCCCATCACCGTTCCGTGCGCGTCCTCGGCCACGTGGGCGAACGCGGCGGCATCGGCCCCGAACAACGCCGTGTGCAGCTGCTCGGGCACGACGGTGCACTCGTGGCGGGCCTTCTCGTACTCGGCCAGTTCGTAGACGAGGGCGGTGAGGGCGTCGACGTCGGCGGGACGGGCGCGGCGGATCACGATCGGGCCTTTCGTGAGGTTCGGCGACCCGCCGAAGGGCGGATGTCGCGGTCGATTCTCGCGTTCGGGCGAGTTTTCAGCGAGGATCGACCCGTGACAACGGTACTTGCGGTGGCAAATCAGAAGGGTGGCGTCGCGAAGACGACCACCGTCGCGTCTCTGGCGGCCGCCCTGGCCGGGCTGGGGCAGCGGGTGCTCGTCGTCGACCTGGACCCGCAGGGCTGCCTGACGTTCTCGCTCGGGCACAACCCCGACCGGCTCGAACGGTCGGTGCACGACGTGCTGGTGGGGGCGGCGGAGGCCAAGGAGGTTCTGCTCGATACCGGCGAGGGGTTCACGTTGCTGCCCGCGACGATCGACCTCGCCGGCGCCGAGGCGCTGCTGCTGATGCGGCCGGGGCGCGAGTTCACCCTTCGCCGGGCGCTGGCGCCCCTGCTCGACAGCTTCGACGTCGTCGTGATCGACTGCCCGCCGTCGCTGGGCGTGCTCACGCTCAACGGCCTGACCGCGGCGCAGTCCGTGCTCGTGCCCCTGCAGTGCGAGACCCTCGCGCACCGCGGCGTCGGGCAGCTGCTGCGCACCGTCGCCGAGGTCAAACAGATCACCAACCCGGACCTCGAGCTGCTCGGTGCCCTGCCGACCCTCTACGACGCCCGCACGACGCACAGCCGTGACGTGCTCGCCGACGTCGCCGACCGGTACGACATGCCGGTGCTCGCGCCGCCGATCCCGCGCACCGTCCGCTTCGCGGAGGCGTCGGCGTCCGGAGCCTCGGTGCTGGCCGGCCGGAAGAACAAGGGCGCCGAGGCCTACCGCGTGCTGGCCGAGAACCTGCTCGCCCATTGGCGCGACGGCAAGGAGCTGGTCACCTTCACGTCGTGACCGGTGGCCCGGCCGGGCTCACCGCAGCACCACGACCTGCGGCCCCCGCTGCTCGAGCACCGCACTCCCGGCGACCGCGACGTTCACGACACCGGTCCCGTCGCGCGCGACCGGAATGCGCTGCCGTTCCGTCCCGGTGGCCGGATCGACCACGGCGAGGGCGTCGCGCACCGGAAGCAGCAGCGCTCCGGCCATGGCACTGCCGGTGCCCGTCGTTCCCGGCACCGTCCACTGCGGCACCAGGTCGTCGCCGCCGAGGGCGACGGTCTGCGTGCCCGACCACCACGTGAGGATCGAACCCTGGGCCGTCGCGGGGAACACCGCCTCCGGTGTCGCCGCGGCCGACAGCGGGTGCCGCGCGGTGACCGTGCCCGCGGCGTCGTACACGGCGAGCACGGGCCCGGAGGACGCGGTGGGCGGCAGATACAGCACCGTGCGCTCGCCGGTCACCGCGACGACCCGCGTACCGCCGTCGTCCGGTCCCAGTTCCGGTAGCACCGACGAGGCGATCTCCGCCGGCTGCGAATCGGCCTCGGGGGTCGTCTCGAGCAGCGTCAGGCGGTCGGCTTCCTCACCGGGGCAGCGTTCGACCACCGCAAGCCGGCTGTTGCTCGCCGCGGCCGAGTTCAGCGTGCATCCGCTGCGGGGCTGGGCCCCCGGCACGACGGGCGCGTCCACGCGTCCGTACTCGAGTGTCCGCACGAGATCGGACCGCCACAGTTCGAGACGAGTGTCGCCCCGGGAGATCACGTGGGTGTCGGCAGCGGTGAGGGTCACCGCGTCGTCGGCGTCGCTCGAACGTTGCGCGCCGCGCATTCCCGAGTCGGGAAGGAGCTGGGTGACCTGGCTGCATCCCCGCCGGTCGCGGTAGACCGCGACGGCGGTGCGCCAGTCCTCGACCACACCGCACAGCGGTATGTCGCGGTCGTAGCGCCACAGTTCGGCGCCCGAGTCGAGGGCGCGGCCGGTGACGGTGCCGCCGTCCCCGGTGACCACGACGGCGCCGACCGCGATCGGACGGGACGTCGCGCCGCTGGGGGCGCGCCACGCCTCCGTCAGGGTCGACGGCACGACGGTCGCGGACGGTGGCGGCTCCGGTGCCGCGTCGGTCGTGACGGACACGGTGCCACGCGCATCCGAGCGCAACCAGACGACGCTCGCCGCCGCGACGACCGCGACGGCGAGCACGAGTGCTGCGATCAGATCCGCCCGGGTTCTGCGCTCCGGTGCGATCATCGCGAGCGGCTACTGGGCAGCCGAAGCCGTGACCGTTTCGCTGTTCGCGACGGTGTCGCCGGTCGCGGCGGAACCGCCGCGGCGCCGCCGACGGCGCCGCCGTGCGGGCGCTGTTCCGCTCCCGGACTCCTCGCTCTGCCCCGAGGCGGAACTCGCGCCCGCCGTCTCGGGACCGGTGCCGGAGTGCTCGCCGCCGCCGGTCTCCGGCCGGCCGCCGCGCGTGCGCCGGCGGACCCGGGTGCGCTTGGGTCGTGCCGCATCCTCGGAGCCCTCCTCGCGGGCGGGCCGCTCGGTCGGCGTCTTGCGGACGGTTCCGGTCGTGCCGTCGGGGATGCCCAGCTCCTCGAACAGGTGCGGCGAGCTCGAGTAGGTCTCGACCGGATCGGGCATGCCCAGATCGAGGGCCTTGTCGATGAGCTGCCAGCGCGGAATGTCGTCCCAGTCGACGAGGGTGACGGCGATACCGGTGCGCCCCGCCCGGCCGGTGCGGCCGATGCGGTGGACGTAGGTCTTCTCGTCCTCGGGGCACTGGTAGTTCACGACATGGGTGACGTCGTCGATGTCGATGCCGCGCGCGGCCACGTCCGTGGCGACCAGCACGTCGATCTTGCCCTTGCGGAACTTGTCCAGCGCCTTCTCACGAGCGATCTGCCCCAGGTCACCGTGCACGGCCCCGACGGCGAAGCCGCGCTCGGCGAGCTCGTCGGCGACCTTCTGCGCGGTGCGCTTGGTACGGGTGAAGATCATGGTGGCGCCACGACCCTCGGCCTGCAGCACGCGCGCCACCAGTTCCGCCTTGTCGAGCGTGTGCGCGCGGTAGACGAGCTGGTTGGTGCGCTCGTGCACCGCGGAGGACTCCGGTTCCTCGGCGCGGATGTGTGTCGGGCGGGTGAGGAACGTGCGGGCGAGCGTGATGATCGGCCCGGGCATCGTGGCCGAGAACAGCATCGTCTGGCGACGGTCGGGCACCATGCCGAGGATGCGCTCGATGTCCGGGAGGAAGCCGAGGTCGAGCATCTCGTCCGCCTCGTCCATCACCAGCACGCCGATCTTGCCGAGGATCAGGTGACCCTGGTTGGCGAGGTCGAGCAGCCGGCCCGGGGTCCCCACGACGACGTCGACGCCCTTCTTCAGCACGTCGACCTGCGTTTCGTACGGACGTCCGCCGTAGACGGACAAGATCTTCAGGGCACCGGTGGAGCCGGGGAGGTACTTGGCGGCGTTCTCGAGGTCCTGGGTGACCTGCAGGCACAGCTCGCGCGTCGGCACGATCACCAGCGCGCGGGGCGTGCCGTCGAGGGCGGTGGTGCCGGACTCGGCGGTGGTGAGGCGGTGCAGCAGCGGGACACCGAACCCGAAGGTCTTGCCCATGCCGGTGCGTGCCTGTCCGATCAGGTCGTCGCCGGCGAGGGCGAGGGGGAGCGTCAGCTCCTGGATGGCGAAGGTGCGCTCGATGCCGATCTCGGCGAGAGCGCGGACGATCTCGTCCCGCACGCCCAGTTCGGCGAACGTGGGCGGGGTGTGGGTGGCGTCGAGTTGGGCCGACACCGTGGTTTCGGTGGCGTCGTCTTCGTGGTCGACAGTGATCTTGCTCAGGGGTCTGGCCTTCCTGGTCTCGGCACGCACGCACGAGTGGAGAGGCGACCGGGCCTGCGCCTCAGCGGCCGGTAGGGCTCTGCGAGGCGCGGCAGCGATCTGCGATCGGGTGCGCGCACATCATCGGTGAAGTCCGCGGGGCCGGTGGTCGGCGCCTCGAGGCGCGGCCTTCCGGAACCATTGTACCGGGTGCGAGTGCCGTGAGCCGCGCGGTCGCCGGCCGGGTACTACGCTGTGTCGTCATGGGAGCCGAAACGTCACCGTCACCGTCCCGTCCATCCGCCGCCCCGGTGCGCGTGCCGGCCGACCATCCCGGCGTCGCCGAGCTGTTCGCGGTGCTCGCCTACGGTGAGATCTCGGCCTTCTATCGCCTTGCCGACGATGCGCGGATGTCGCCGAGCCTGCAGGGGCGGGTGGCGTTCGCAAGCATGGCGGCGGCGGAGATGAGCCACTTCGAGACGCTGCACGCCGCCCTGACCGCGCGCGGTGTCGAAATCTACGCGGCGATGGAGCCCTACCGGCGTGCCCTCGACGCCTACCACGCGTCCACGAACCCGTCGAACTGGCACGAGTCGCTGGTCAAGGCATATGTCGGCGACGGCATCGCCGCCGACTTCTACCGCGAGATCGCCGGTACCCTCGCCCCCGAGGTGGCCGAGGTCGTACGAGAGGTGCTCGCCGAGACCGGGCACTCGGAATTCGTGGTGCACGAGGTCCGCGAGGCGGTGCGGCACAGCGCCGCCGACAAGGACCGGCTGATGCTGTGGGGGCGGCGGCTGCTGGGCGAGGCCATCACCCAGGCCCAGTACGTGATGGCCCAGCGGGAGGATCTCACCGATCTGGTGATCGCCGCTACCGGTGATCTCGCCGACATCGCGGCGTTGTTCGACCGGATGCAGCTCGAGCACGCCGACCGGATGGCAGTGCTGGGACTGCACTAATCTGGGCGGGGACAGCTGTAGAGCCCTGAGAGTTCGGAGGTCGACCGTGGAGGTCAAGATCGGTGTTGCGGACAGTCCCCGCGAGCTCACCGTGGTCAGCGAGCAGACGCCCGACGAGGTCGAGTCGCTCGTGACGCAAGCCCTGGCCGGCGACAAGGACGGCGTCCTGACGCTCGTCGACGAGAAGGGCCGCAAGCTCATCGTGCAGGCATCGCGGGTCACCTACGTCGAGATCGGCCCCGCCGACATCCGCAAGGTCGGGTTCGCGGCGAGCTAGAACGACGGCATCACGACGGAAGGGCCGGGGCGACTGCCCCGGCCCTTCCGTCGTTGCGGGCGCGACCTCGGTCGGCGCCGTCGCTCATCGCCGGCGCAGCTCCGGCTGCAGCGGCACGTGCGACAGACCACCCCAGGCGAGCGCGACCGTGGTGTCGACGGCGTCTTCCTTCGGGATCGGCCGGGCGGCCTCGAGCCAGTAGCGGGCCGTGAACTGGCTGGTGCCGACGAGGCCGACCGCCAGGATGCGCGCCCGGTACGGGTCGAGCCCGGAGTCGTGGCTCACCAGGTCGAACACCGCGTCGACGCACGCCTCGGTGGCCTGCTCCACGCGGTTCGCCACCTGCGGCTCGCCCATCAGATCCGACTCGAACACGAGCCGGAAACCCTGCGAGTCGTTGTCGACGAAGTCGAAGAACGCCTGCACCGCAGCGCGGACGCGCTGCCTGTTGTCGGTGGTCGACCGCAGGGCCTGGCGGACACCGGAGATCAGGCTGTCGACATAGCTCTGCAGTACCGCGCAGTACAGTTCGAGCTTGCCGGGGAAGTGCTGGTACAGCACCGGCTTGCTGACCCCGGCGCACTCGGCGATCTCGTCCATGCCGGCCGCGTGGTACCCGCGGGTGACGAAGACTTCGCTGGCTGCAGCGAGGAGCTGGACCCGGCGCTCGTCCCGCGGCATCCGGGCGCCGCGTCGAGTGCCGGTGCCGTTGCCCGAGCTGGTGGCGCGGCCGGACGATGTCCGGGCTGCGAGTTCGGTCATGTCGCTCCCAATCCGAGATATTCGTCGAAGTGATACCTACCACTACGACGTGCAATCGTCTCTGCACGTTACAGGCCGGGGGCCCTCGAGGTGCGGCGCACCCCTACCCACGAGTATCCCAGCCGAGGGGCTACTGTGCGCGGCGCCACAGCGGCGCGGGGGCGGTCGCGAGCCGCGCTTCGCGACCCGGCACGTCCGGCGACGACCGTGTGAGATTCTGGCAGCCGTGACCGAGCGAGCAGGAGCCGACGTGGCGGACACACCGCGCCGCCCGGTGCGCAGTCCGCACCGGACACCCGAGGACCGGCCGTCCGAGTGGCGCCGCACCCGCGCCCCTTCCCACCAGCCCCTGCGAGCCCAGTGGGATCCCGTTTCGGGGGAGAGCACCCGCCCGCGTCCGCCGCGCCCGGATCGCGGGGTGCGCCGGCAGAGCCGGCTCGGGCGCTTCGTCGCGACCTACGGATGGCGGGCCTACGCCGTTCCCGTCCTCGCGATCCTCACGGTGATCGTCGGGGTGGACGCCCTGCGCGCCGGTGGCGATCGACCCGAGCCCGCGGCGGCCGGGGACGCGGTAGCCGAATCCGGCGGCGTGGTGGGTGTGCCCGCGCCGGTCGCCGACGGCACGTTCCCCGCCGATCTGCCGTCCGGTGCGCTCCCGGAGGGTGGGCCGTTCACGGCGGCCGGAACCGGCACCTGGCGGGTCGTGCCGGGGACCGGCGATCAGGTCGGCACCGGCCGCGTCTACACCTACACAGTGGAGATCGAGGACGGCGTCGACACCACCGGCTACGGCGGCGACGCCGCATTCGCGCGGATGGTCGACGAGACCCTGGCCAACCCGAAGAGCTGGATCCAGGACCCGGCGTTCGCATTCCGGCGCGTCGATCAGGGTGAGCCCGACTTCCGGGTGTCGCTGACCTCCCAGATGACGATCCGGCAGGGCTGCGGGTACGACATCGAACTCGAGGTCTCGTGCTTCAACCCCGGCGTGGGCCGGGTCCTGCTCAACGAGCCCCGCTGGGTGCGGGGCGCCGTCGCGTTTCAGGGGGACATCGGCTCCTACCGCCAGTACCTGATCAACCACGAGATCGGGCACGCCATCGGCTTCGCCGCCCACGAAGGGTGCGGGAGCGACGGAGGCTTGGCGCCGATCATGATGCAGCAGTCGTTCGGCACGGCCAACGACGACATCGCCGGGCTCGACCCCGAGGGCGTCGTCCCCCGCGACGGGCTGACGTGCAGGTTCAATCCGTGGCCGTATCCGCGAGCATGAGGATGGGACAATCGGGGAACCGCCCGATCGAACCGGCCGAGGAGCTGTCGTGACGTCACTGCCATCCCTGGTGGAATCCGGTGCACTGCCACCTCTGGTGGAACCCGCCGCGGACCTGACCCGCGAGGAGGTGGCCCGTTACAGCCGGCACCTGATCATCCCCGGGGTGGGGGTGACGGGGCAGCGACGGCTGAAGAACGCGCGGGTGCTGTGCATCGGTGCCGGCGGCCTCGGTTCCCCGGTGCTGCTCTACCTCGCCGCGGCCGGGGTCGGCACCCTCGGCATCGTCGAGTTCGACGACGTCGAATCGTCCAACCTGCAGCGGCAGGTGATCCACGGGGTCGCCGACGTGGGCCGGCCCAAGGGGGAGAGCGCCCGCGACACGATCCGGGGGATCAACGAGAACGTGGCGGTGCGCCTGCACCCGGTCCGGCTCGACCGCAGCAACGCCGTCGAGCTGTTCGAGCAGTACGACGTGATTCTCGACGGCACCGACAACTTCGCGACCCGCTACCTCGTCAACGATGCGGCGATCCTCGCCGGCAAGCCGTACGTATGGGGGTCGATCTTCCGGTTCGAGGGACAGGTGTCGGTGTTCTGGGAGGCCGCGCCGGGCGGGCGGGGACTGAACTACCGGGACCTGTACCCGGAGGCGCCTCCGCCGGGCATGGTCCCGTCCTGTGCGGAGGGCGGTGTCCTCGGGGTGCTCTGTGCGTCCGTCGGGTCGATCATGGCCACCGAGGCGATCAAGCTGATCACCGGCATCGGCGAGTCGCTGCTCGGACGGCTGATGATCTACGACGCTCTCGCGATGAGTTACCGGACGGTGACGTTGCGCCGTGATCCGGGCCGGGTGCCGGTGACGGAGTTGGTCGACTACGAGTCCTTCTGCGGTGTCGTGCCGGACGACGCCGCCGAGGCCGTGGCCGAGTCGACGATCACCCCGACCGAACTGCACCGGCTGCTCGAGTCGGACCGGGAGATCGAACTGATCGACGTGCGCGAGCCGGTCGAGTGGGACATCGTCCACATCGACGGGGCGCGGCTGATCCCGAAGGACCGCATCCTCTCCGGAGAGGCGCTGGCGGAGCTGCCGCAGCACAAGCCGATCGTGCTGCACTGCAAGACCGGGATCCGCTCGGCCGAAGCGCTCGCCGTGCTGAAGAAGGCCGGTTTCTCGGACGCCACGCACCTGCAGGGCGGCGTGCTCGCGTGGGCTCAGCAGGTGGACCCGTCACTGCCCGTGTACTGAGGGAACACGGTGAGATAACGATGCGGGAATGCTGTCCCCGGGTAACGGAGTGCCTTCCCTGAAGGCGGCGGCGCCGACTGTACGGTGTGCCCCGTGAGTCCCCTCGAACCCCCGCAGCACGTGCGCTCGACCTTCGGCCTACGCGACGTCGAACCGGTCCCGCTCGGGGCGGACTGGGACGGTGGCTGGCGCTGCGGCGACGTCGTGCTCTCGCCGGTCGCCGACCACGCCCGGGCAGCGTGGTCGGCGAAGGTGCGCGAGAACCTCGACGTCGACGGGGTCCGACTGGCGCGGCCGGTTCGCTCCACCGACGGCCGCTACGTCGTCTCCGGCTGGCGCGCCGACACGTACATCGTGGGCACCTCCGAACCACGGCACGACGAGGTGGTGGCGCTGTCGCTCCGGCTGCACGCCGCCACCGCCCAACTCGAGCGACCGCGCTTCCTCATGCAGCCGCCCGTGGCGCCGTGGGAGGACGTCGACGTGTTCGTCGCCGCCGACCGCGCGGCCTGGGAGGCGGTACCGCTGCGCACCGCCCGCGCCGCCGGCGCCCCCGACACCGTCACGCCCGACGGACGCAAGAGCATCGATCTGATCAACCAGCTCGCGACGTTGCGCAAGCCGGTCCACCTGCCCGATCAGCTCGTGCACGGCGACCTGTTCGGCACCGTGCTCTTCGCCGGCAGCGCCGCACCCGGCCTGACCGACATCACCCCCTACTGGCGACCCGCGTCGTGGGCGGCCGGCGTCGCCGTCGTCGATGCGCTGTCGTGGGGCGGCGCCGACGACGAGCTCATCGGCCGCTGGGAGGACCTGCCGGAGTGGCCGCAGATGCTGCTGCGCGCGGTGATGTTCCGGCTCGCCGTGCACGCCCTGCATCCGCGCTCGACGGAGGAGGCGTTCCCGGGGCTGGCACACACCTCGGATCTGGTGCGTCTGCTCCTCTAGGTCTCGCCTCCTCTAGGCGTCACTGCCGCGCAGCTCCCCGAACATCGCGAGGGCGGCGGCCGCGGCGCGACCCGGGTCTCCTGCGACGACGGCGAGCACCAGTTCGCGGTGCTCGTCGTGGAAGCCTGCGCCGGTCTCTTCGACGCGACGGCGGATCGTCTCCTCGATGACGGGTATCAGCGAGTCGTAGAACTCGAGGTACACGGCGTTGTGGCTGGCCGCGACGATCGCGCGGTGCAGGGCGACGTCGGCGGCGAGGGCGGCGGCCGAACGCGGGTCCGCCCACGCGCGCATCCGCGCGTCGAACAGTTCGGTCAGGTGTTCTGCGTCCGCCCGGGTGCGGCGCTGCGCGGCGAGCGCCGCGGCGGTGACGTCGAGCGCCTGCCGCAGTTCGAGCACGTCCTGTTCGTGGGCGTCGGCGAAGTAGGTGCCGAGTGCGCTGCCCACCTCCGAGGTGGCGACCACGTAGGTGCCCGATCCCTGCCGTCGCTCGAGCAGCCCCGAATGCACGAGTGCCTGGACGGCCTCGCGCACGGTGTTGCGGCCCGTGCCGGTCAGCTCGGCCAGGGTGGGTTCGGTCGGGATGCGGGTGCCCACTGCCCAGGCGCCGGTGCGGATGTGGCCGCGTAACTGCTCGGTGACCTGGGCGACGAGACCGGTGCGTCGCACGGTGCGCATGGGGCTCCTTCCTGCATCCGGAAAACGCCTTCGACGATATACATCGGGTCATCCTATGATTCGCTCCGTGGTTGTCACCGATGCCGGATCCACGTCCCTGCTGCGGGGACGTCTCCTCGTCTTCGTCGCGATCGTGATGTCCGCCCTCACGCTGCGCCTCGCCGTGACCTCGTTCAGTCCCCTTGCCGAACAGATCCGCGCCGAACTCGGCTTCGCGCCTGCCGTGGTGGGTGTCTTCGGGATGGTGCCGACCGCGATGTTCGCGGCGTTCGGTCTCCTCACCCCGGTCATCGCACGGCGAGCGGGGCTCGAGACCACGGCCCTGATCGCGATGCTGGCCGCCGGAGTCGGCATGGCGGCCCGCGCGCTGACTCACGAGACGTGGACACTGCTCGCGTTCTCGGCGCTCGCCCTCGCCGGAATGGGCGTCGGCAACGTGGTGATCCCGCCGCTGGTCAAGCGGTACTTCTCCGACCGGCTCGCCGTCGTGAGCACCGTCTACATCGTCGGCGTCCAGATCGGCACCGTGTTGCCCGCCCTGGCCGCGGTCCCCGTCGCGGAAGCCGCGGGGTGGCGCTGGTCGATCGGTCTGTGGGCGGCGTGGGCGTTCGCCGCGGCGATTCCGTGGATCGGCGTACTCCACCGGGCCCGGGGTGCGAAGCCGGGCACCCGCGACGCGCCCCCTTCCGCCCCTGCACCCGGCCGGGTGTGGCGCTCGCCCGTCGCATGGGGCATGGCCGGCATGTTCGGCATGACCTCCCTGATCACCTACTCGATGTTCACCTGGATTCCCGCCGTACTGCTCGACGCCGGGGGCAGCGAGGCACTCGGGGGCGCGATGACCGCGCTGTTCTCCTTCGTCGGCCTGGCGGCCTCGTTCGTCGCCCCCGCCGCGTGCGCCCGCATGCGGGATCCCTTCCCGCTCGTCCTCGTGTGCGTGGCGAGCTACGCCGTGGGGTTCACCGGCCTGCTGCTCGCACCGCTGACGGCCACCGCCCTGTGGGTGCTGGCGATCGGCGTCGGGCCGACCACCTTCCCCATGGCACTGACCCTGATCAACCTGCGCACCCGCACCCATGCGGCGTCGGCGGCGCTGTCCGGGTTCACCCAGGGCCTCGGGTACACCGTCGCCTGCGCCGGACCGGTCCTGGTCGGGGTGCTGCGCGAGATCACCGGTGGCTGGACGGCACCGTTCGTGTTCCTCGGCGGCGCCGCGTTCGTGGTCCTGATCGCCGGCCGGGTGGCCTGCCGGCCGCGGTACGTCGAGGACACCTGGGGCGGCTCCGGCGCCGATCCGCACCCCGCGCACCCCCGCGGCGACGACCTCACGGAGACCTCCTGCCGCAGGTGAGCATCTCTTGACGCGGCAGTCACCGAGGGCAGCACCGCGGCAACACCCGTTTCCTACCTTGGGTCCATCGATACCGACCCGAGGAAGGGGCATGGGGTGGCCGCAACGACCGGAATATCACCGACCGAAGGCCTGCGTGCGAAGTTCGCCCGCAAGCACCGCATCGAACACTGGGACGCCGAGGACACGGCGGCATGGGACGCCGGCGGCAAGGAGATCGCGAAGCGGAACCTGATCTGGTCCGTCCTGGCCGAGCACGTCGGCTTCTCCGTCTGGTCCATCTGGTCCGTGATGGTGCTGTTCATGCCGACCGACGTCTACGGCATCGATGCCGCCGGCAAGTTCTTCCTCGTCGCCGTGCCTACCCTGGTCGGTTCGCTGCTGCGCATCCCCTACACGGTCGCCACAGCCCGGTTCGGCGGTCGCAACTGGACCGTGTTCAGCGCGCTGGTGCTGCTGATCCCCACCGTCGCGACCCTGTACCTCATGCTCAACCCCGGCTTCTCCTACACCACCTTCCTGGTGGTGGCCGCGATCGCCGGCCTCGGCGGCGGCAACTTCGCGTCGTCGATGACCAACATCAACGCCTTCTACCCGCAACGGCTCAAGGGTTGGGCGCTGGGCCTGAACGCGGGCGGCGGCAACATCGGCGTGCCGGTGGTGCAGCTCGTCGGCCTGCTCGTCATCGCCACCGTCGGCAACACCGAACCGTGGATCGTGTGTGCCGTCTACCTGGTGCTGTGTGCCTTCGCCGCGCTCGGCGCGGCCCTGTTCATGGACAACCTCGGTGATCAGCGCGCCGACCTGCGAGCGATGGGGGAATCCCTGCGCTACCGCGACTCGTGGATCCTGAGCTTCCTCTACATCGGCACCTTCGGCTCCTTCATCGGTTTCAGCTTCGCGTTCGGCCAGGTACTGCAGATCAACTTCCTCGCCGGGGGCGCGACCGCCGCCGAGGCGGCCCTGCACGCCGCACAGATCGCGTTCGTCGGTCCGCTGCTCGGATCGATCGCCCGGCCGCTCGGCGGCAAGCTGGCCGACCGCATCGGGGGCGGCCGGATCACGCTGTACACGTTCGCGGCAATGGCCCTCGCGGCCGGACTGCTCGTCACCGCCGGCACCCTCGACGACGCCACCGCCGGCGCCGCCACCGGCGGAATCATGGTGACCTTCGTCCTCGGGTTCATCGCCCTGTTCCTGCTCTCGGGTATCGGCAACGGCTCCGTCTACAAGATGATCCCGTCCGTCTTCGAAGCCAAGGCGCAGAGCCTCGACTCGCTCGACAGGGCCGGGAAGGCCGCCTGGGCGCGCAGCATGTCCGGCGCCCTGATCGGTTTCGCCGGCGCCATCGGCGGTCTCGGCGGCGTCGGGATCAACCTGGTGCTGCGCGCCTCCTACAGCAGCGAAGCCAAGTCGGCGACCATGGCGTTCTGGGTGTTCCTCACCTTCTACCTGGTCTGCATCGTCGTCACCTGGGCCGTGTTCCTGCGCCGCCCCAGCGCCCCCACCGGGCAGACGCCCGCCGAGCGCGACGTCACCACCGTGGCCGTCCGCGCCTGAGGGCGCCCCGGCCCCACCCGCACACCAAGGAAGAAGGAAACGGTATGAGCCACAAGTCTGTCGTCGTCGTCGGGCACGGCATGGTGGGCCACCGATTCGTCGAGGCGCTGCGCACCCGTGACGAGAACGACCTCTGGTCGGTGACGATCCTGTGCGAGGAGCCGCTGCCCGCCTACGACCGCGTGGGACTGTCCTCGTACGTCGGTTCCTGGGATTCGAGAGAACTCGCCCTCGCCGGCAACGAGTACGAGGGTGACGACCTGGTCGACCTGAGGATCGGCACCCGGGCCGCGGCGATCGACCGGGCCGGGCGCACCGTCACCACCGACGCCGGCGAGGTGATCGGGTACGACGCGCTCGTCCTGGCCACCGGCTCGTACCCCTTCGTCCCGCCGATTCCCGGCAAGGATCTGGCCGGGTGCTTCGTCTACCGCACCCTCGACGACCTCGACGGCATCCGGGCCGGCGCGCAGCAGGCCGCGCCGGGTGCGGTCGGCGTCGTCGTCGGTGGTGGACTCCTCGGGCTGGAGGCAGCCAACGCGCTGCGGATGCTCGGCCTGACACCGCACGTCGTCGAGTTCGCGCCGCGGCTCATGCCACTGCAGGTCGACGAGGGCGGCGGCGCGCTCCTCGCCCGCCTCGTCACCGACCTCGGCCTGACGGTGCACACGGGCGTCGGCACCGCCGGGATCACCGACGGTCCCGACGGGTTGCGGGTGGAACTGTCCGACGGATCGGTGATCGACGCCGCGCTGCTCGTGTTCTCGGCCGGGGTGCGCCCCCGCGACGAGCTGGCCCGCGACGCGGGGCTCGAGCTGGGCCCCCGCGGCGGCGTCCGCACCGACCTCGGCTGCCGCAGCACGACCGACGACGCGATCTACGCCGTCGGCGAATGTGCCGCCGTCGACGGCACCTGCTACGGACTCGTCGCGCCCGGCTACAGCACGGCAGAGGTCGTGGCCGACCGGCTCCTCGGCGGCGGCGCCGAGTTCCCGGGGGCCGACCTGTCGACCAAACTCAAGCTGCTCGGGGTCGACGTCGCGAGCTTCGGCGACGCGCACGCCGCCACCCCGGGCGCCCTCGAGGTCGTGCTGTCGGACGCGGCCAAGGGCACCTACGCCAAGCTGGTCGTCTCGGACGACGCGAAGACACTGCTCGGCGGCATCCTCGTCGGCGACGCCTCCGCGTACGGGTCGCTGCGGCCGCTCGTCGGCCGGGAGCTGCCCGGCGACCCTGCGGCGCTGATCTCGCCGGCGGGGGAGAAGCCGGGCGCCGGGTCGCTGCCCGACGACGCCGAGGTGTGCTCGTGCAACGGGGTCACCAAGGGGGCGATCTGCGGCGCCATCGCCGACGGCGCGTGCGACATCGCCCAGGTCAAGGCGTGCACGGGCGCCGGCACCACGTGCGGCGGGTGCCTGCCCACCGTCAAGCAGCTCCTCGCGGCGTCCGGCGTGGTCATGTCGAAGGCGCTGTGCGAGCACTTCGATCAGTCCCGGGCCGAGCTGTTCCAGATCGTGCAGGCCACCGACACCCGCACGTTCTCGGCACTGATCGCCAAGTACGGCCGGGGGACCGGCTGCGACATCTGCAAACCCGTCGTCGCCTCGATCCTCGCCTCGACCGACTCGGATCACATCCTGGGCCGGCAGCAGGCGGCGCTGCAGGACACCAACGACCACTTCCTGGCCAACATCCAGAAGAACGGCACCTACTCGGTGGTGCCGCGGATGCCCGGCGGGGAGTGCACCCCCGAGCAGCTCATCGTCATCGGCGAGGTCGCCCGCGACTTCGGGCTGTACGTCAAGATGACCGGAGGACAGCGCATCGACCTGTTCGGCGCGCGGGTCGAGCAGCTGCCGCTCATCTGGAAGCGACTCGTCGACGCCGGCATGGAGTCCGGCCAGGCCTACGGCAAGTCGTTGCGCACCGTGAAGAGCTGTGTGGGATCGACCTGGTGCCGGTACGGCGTGCAGGACTCGGTCGGCATGGCCGTCGACCTCGAGCTGCGCTACCGCGGGTTGCGCTCCCCGCACAAGCTCAAGTTCGGTGTCTCCGGCTGCGCACGCGAGTGCGCCGAGGCGCGCGGCAAGGACGTCGGGGTGATCGCGACCGAGAGCGGCTGGAACCTGTACGTGTGCGGTAACGGCGGCCAGTCGCCCAAGCATGCGCAGCTGCTCGCCGGCGGTCTCGACGACGAGACGCTCGTGAAGTACATCGACCGGTTCCTGATGTTCTACGTGCGCACCGCCGACCGGCTGCAGCGCACCGCGCCCTGGCTCGAGGCCCTCGACGGCGGTCTCGAGCACCTGAAGGCGGTCGTGTGCGAGGACAGTCTCGGCATCGCCGGCGAGCTCGAGGCGGCGATGGCCAGGCACGTCGCCGGATACCGGGACGAGTGGGCCGGCGTCCTGGAGGATCCCGAGAAGCTGTCCCGGTTCGTGTCGTTCGTCAACGCCCCCGACGTGGCCGACCCGACCGTGCGGTTCGACGACTCGGGCAAGCGGAAGGTGCCGGTACTGGTCGGAATGCCCTCTTACCGCGAGGGAATCTCGGGTTAACCCCCGAGAAACACCGGCCCCGGAGAATTCCGTCCGTAGTTCCAAGGAGGACATTCATGACCGTCATCGAGACGCACACCACCGAACGCGCGTCGCGCGCCACCGTGTACGACGGGCGTCTGGAATGGACGTCGGCCTGCCCGCTCAGCCACCTCATCCCCGGTCGCGGCGTCGCCGTGCTGCTGCGCGGCGGGGAGCAGGCCGCGCTGTTCCTGCTCGACGACGGCACGTTGCGGGCGGTGGGCAACTTCGACCCGTTCGGCCGGGCCGCGGTGCTGTCGCGCGGGATCGTCGGCGACCGCAGCGGGGAGCCGACCGTCGCGTCCCCGCTGCTCAAGCAGGTCTTCTCGCTGGACGACGGACGCTGCCTCGACGACCCGTCGGTCCGCCTGCCCGTGTACGACGTGCGGGTGTGGGCCGGAGTCGTCCAGATCCACAGTCTCGTGCCCGTGCACCGCGGTTACGGCGAGCGTTCGTGAGCGAGGACACCGCGCCGCTGCACGGCTTCACGATCGGCATCACCGCCGCGCGCCGCGCCGACGAGTTCGCCACCCTGCTGACCCGGCGCGGCGCGGAGATCGTCCATGCACCCGCCATCCGCATCATCCCGCTCGCGGACGACGCCGAGCTCGAGCGAGTGACGCGCGACATCCTCGACACCCCGCCGGACATCACCGTGGCCACCACGGCGATCGGCTTCCGCGGCTGGATGGGGGCCGCGGACGGCTGGGGCCTCGCCGAGCAACTCGGCGAGGCCCTGGGCGGCAGCCGCATCCTCGCCCGCGGGCCGAAGGTCACCGGCGCGATCCGCGCGGCCGACCTGCGGGAGGAGTGGTCCCCGGCGTCCGAGTCCTCCGCCGAGGTGCTCGAGCACCTCCTGGCGGAGGGCGTGGAGGGGGTGCGGATCGCGGTGCAGCTGCACGGCGCCCGGACCGAGTGGGAGCCCGGTGCGGATCTGTGCGAGGTGCTGCGCGACGCCGGTGCCGACGTGGTGGCGGTCCCGGTGTACCGGTGGACCCCGCCCGACGATCCCACCGCGATGGACCGGCTCATCGAGCAGATCGCCGACCACAGCATCGACGCGGTGAGCTTCACCAGCGCCCCGGCCGTCGCGTCGCTGCTGCTGCGTTCCAAGGCCACCGGCATGCTCGAGGCGATGCTGCGCGCCCTGCGCACCGGCGTCACCGCGGTGTGCGTGGGTCCCGTGACGGCCGCGCCCCTGGTCGAGCTGGAGGTGCCGGTCTCGGCGCCGGGCCGGGCACGGCTCGGATCCCTCGCCCGGCACCTCGCCGAGGAGCTGCCGCGGCGCGCCCACCGCATCGAGGCGGGCGGGCACGTGCTCAGCGTCCGCGGCCGGTGCGTCGTGGTCGACGGGGAGATCCGCTGCCTGGCGCCCGCCGCGATGGCGTTGATGCGAACCCTGGCCGCCCGCCCCGGCCGGGTCGTCTCCCGTGAGGAACTGCTCGCCGCGCTGCCCGGGGGCGGAGGCGACACCCATGCCGTGGAAACGGCGGTGGCGCGGCTGCGGTCCGCGCTCGGCGCCCCCGCGATCGTGCAGACCGTCGTCAAGCGCGGCTACCGGCTCGCGGTGGACCCCACCGGCGGCGCCGACAAGGACTACCCCGTCGGCGGCGCCGACAAGGACTACCCGATCGGCTAGAGGCATCGTCCCCGGCCGACCCGTTCCCGACCAGGAGTTGTGACCATGACCGACCCGGCTCTGCTGCTCGTCGCCCACGGCACGCGCAATCCGCGCGGCGTCGAGACGATTGCGGCCCTCGCCGACGCCGTCTCCCACGAGGTGGGCACGACCCGCGTCGCCTTCGTCGACGTCCTCGGACCTTCGCCGTCGGAGGTGCTGCGCCGCTCCGGGCGACCCACCGTGCTGGTGCCCGCCTTCCTCGCCTCCGGCTACCACGTGCACGCCGACGTACCCCGGGAGGTCACCGACAGTGGGCATCGCGCCGTGGCGGTCACCCGCGCGCTGGGACCCGATCCCGTGCTCGCCCGGGTGCAGCTGCAGCGCCTCGCCGCGGCCGGCTGGCGACCAGGGGACGCGGTGGTGCTCGCCGCGGCGGGCTCCTCCGACCCGCGCGCCGTCGGCGACGTGCGCCGGGCCGCGGGCATGTTGTCGGCCCTCGCGCGCGTCGCCGTGCGCGTCGGGTACGTCGCCACGGGATCTCCACGCGTGCCGGACGTCGTCGCCGAACTGCGCGCCGCGGGTGCGGGCCGGGTGTTCGTCGCGTCGTACCTGCTCGCCGACGGCCTGTTCCACGCGCGTCTCGCCGACGCGGGCGCCGACGGCGTGGCGGCACCGCTCGGAGTGCACGACTCGATCGTGCGCCTGGTGGCCGACCGGTACCGGTCCGCGGCCACGGCGCTGCTCACCGCGGAGCCGCTGCGCAGGTGAGCTTGCCGACACGGCGCGGGCGATGAGAGCTGCGCCCCGTATCGTCGATCCCCGTGTCCGAAGCGATGGTAGAGCCGGGAGCCGGGTCCCGGAGTGACGCGGCGTGCCCGCCGCTCCCGGCACCGGGGCCGGCCCGGACGCTCCTGCTCGGCGTGCCCAGGCGAGGCCGGCGCTGGCCCGGCGCGCTGCGCGCCGCCGTCGCGGTGGCGCTGCCCGGCCTCGCCGGTCTTGCGTTCGGTCACGGACCCGTCGCCGCGACCGTCGCCCTCGGGGCGTTCGCCGTCGTGTACGGCGAGGGTCGCGCCTACCGGGCGCGGTGGAAGGTGGTGCTGTTCGTCGCGGCGGCACTCGTCGTGCTGGCCGGTGTGGGTGCCGGGGTCGGTGTGCTCGTGCAGTCGGGGGCGTCGTGGACGTGGCTCCTGCTCGTGGCGGTCATGACGGCCGTCGTCGCCGTGGGTGCCTTCCTGGTCGACGCGTTGCGGTTCGGTGCCCCCGGTGCGTTCCTGCCGCTGCTGACCCTGGAGATCGCCGCGGCGCTGCCGAGTGCCGGTGTGCCGGTCGGCGCGGTCGTGTCGTGGACGGCGGTGGGTGCGGGCACGGCGGTTGTCGTGTCGATGTCCGGCGTGGTGGTCCGGCCCCGCACGCCCGAGCGTGTCGCGGTGGCGGCGGCCGTGTCGGCCGTCGACACCTGCCTGCGCGCCCCGGCGGCGCTCGGCCCGCGGCACGAGGCGGTCCGGGCACTGCACGCCGCATGGATGTGCCTGCACGACGGGCGGATCGGCGACGGTGACCATCCGCTGACCCGGGCGCTCCGAGCGGCGCATCTGCGGCTCGCGACCCTCGTCGCGGGCACCGACGAGGGCGCCGCCTCCGAGACCGACGACCTGCGACCGCAACCGCCACTGCCGCGCCCGTCGGCGCGATACCGGCTCGCCCGGGCAGCTCGGCCCGGCAGCCGATCCTGGACCATCGTCGTGCGCCTTGCCGTGGCCGGTCCCGTCGCGGGCGCACTGGCACTCGCGGGCGGTGTCGGACGACCGGACTGGGCGGTGATCACGGCGGCGATGGTGCTGCATCAGGGACCCGACCGGGTGCTGGGCAGCTACCGGGGTCTGCACCGGTTCGCCGGTACCGTCGTGGGCCTCGGCGTGCTGGCCGCGGTCGTGTGGGCGGCGCCGACGGCCGTGGGGGTCGTCGTGGTGGTGGCGGTGCTGCTGGCCGGAACCGAGGAATACCTCGTCCGCAACTACGGGGTGGCGATGGTGTTCATCACGCCGCTCGCGCTGCTGCTCGGGGGCGGTGGGGTGCCGCACGACTTCACCGTGGTGGCTCGCGACCGGTTGCTCGAAACGGTGATCGGCGTGCTCGCCGCCGTCGCGGTGCTGTGGTTCGTGTTGCCGTCCGCGCATCGCCGCGTGCTGCGCTTCGCCGACGCGCGGGTCGCCGAGACGGTCGCCACCATCGTGCAGGCGCGCGCGGCGGGGGAGCGGACCGCGCTGCCGGAACTGTGCCGCGACCTGGAGTTCGATCTGCACGCCGCGACGACCGCAGCGATCGTCGCGGCCCACTCCGAACCCGCCTGGACGCGCGAGCGGTGGCCGGAGCACCGGCGACTCCACGAGACCGGATACCGGGTCCTCACGCATCCGGGCTGACCGGTGCCGGTCACTGCGGCAGCGGCACCAGCTCCACCGGATCGCCGTTCTCCGCGCCGGGTGGCACGAGCGCGATCGCGCGCCGTCCGATCAGTCCCGCCAGGTGCGCGGTGCGGACCGCGTTGTCGCACACCCACGATCCGTTGCCGGTCTGTCGGGCCGGCAGCAACCGGGTGACGTCACCGCTCACCTGCGAGGCGTTCGCCAGCGGTGCGGTCCACGGTGCCTGCGGCCGGCGGCCCGTCAGACCGTCGACGACGGCGGGCAGCATCACCAGCAGCGTCGCGACGGCCGCGACCGGATTGCCCGGCAGGCCGAGCACCACTCGGCCGTCCGGCAGCACGGCTGTCACCTGGGACCCGCCCGGCTTGCACCGGACCCGTTCGACGACGATCGACGCGCCGGCCCGCGCCAGCGCAGAGCGCAACTGGTCCGCGGCCCCGCCGCCGGTCGCCCCGGCGACGACGATCGCGTCGACGCCGGTGGTCTCGCCGAACAGCCGGTCGAACCCGTCGCCGGTGTCGCGCAGGTGCGCCTCCCCGGCGACGGCGGCCCCGCACCACTGCACGAACCGCGGCAGGACGGGACCGAGCGAATCTCGGGTCTGACCCTCGCGCAGCGGCCCGTCGCGGCGGATCTCGTCGCCGGTGACGACCACGTGGACCCGCACGGGTCCGCGGACCTGTACGGCGGTCACCTCGCCGCTCAGCGCCGCGGAGATCACCGCCGGGCCCAGGGCGACGCCCGCCGCGGCGAGTTCGACGCCGGGCGCCCAGTCCTCCCCGCGACGGCGCGCGTCGTCGCGCACCGGGGCATCGGGTATCCGGGTGACGGTGCCGTCGGTCACCTCGACGTGTTCGTCGCGCACGACCGTCGTGGCGCCGGGCGGCAGGTAGGCGCCGGTGGCGATGCGCGCCGCCTGGCCGTTCTGCAGGGTGAACGGCTCGGTCGCGCCGGCCCGGTGGACCTCGGCGCGCAGCAGCCACGGTCCGTCGCCGGCGACGGCGTATCCGTCCATCGCCGACACCGCGGCTCTCGGCAGCGCCTCGGCGGCGACGAGCGGTGCGGCGAGGGTGGCGCCCTCCGCCTCGTGCGGCGCGCGGGTGCGGACCGGCAACCGCGGCAGCGACTTCCGGAGCGCCGCGCGCGCGGCCTCGGGGTCGGCCGCGATCAGCCCGGAACGGGCGGCCCGGGCCTGCGCGAGCTCCTGCGGTGTGTCGCAGTCCGCGGTCCCCGCCACCGGGACCGTGACGTATCGCTCCGGCAGCAGGGCCTTCATCGGTTGATTGGCCGGATCCGCCCCCAGCGCGGCGAGGTGGCCGGCGAGCGCGGGACCACGCCACGCGGCGAGCAGGAACTGGATCCGCCCCGAGTCGTCGACCGCGAACGCCGCGTCGGATCCCGGGGCTCCGCGCAGGGCCTCGACGAGTGCGGCGACCGTGTCCGCGGTGAGGAACGGCAGGTCCGCGGCGAGGGTCAGCACCACCGGCTCGTGGACGCCCGCGGCGGCGAGCGCGGCAACCGGCCCGGCCCCGGCGGGCTCTTCCTGTACCTGAATCACCGCGGGGTCGAGATCGTCGCGTCGTGGTCCGACGACGGCGATCCGCCGGCACCCGCCCACCGCGGTCAAGGCGATGTCGAGCAGTCGCCGTCCCCCGACGACGAGCGCGGGCTTGTCGACACCGCCCATGCGGGTCGCGCGCCCACCCGCGACGATGACGGCCTCCACGTCGGTCAGCGAACTCATGAGGTCATGCTGCCCGACGCCGGCCGGCGCGGCGTGCCGGGCCGGGTCAGTCCGGCGTGTGACGACTGCGCGGCGGCCCGCCGATCCCACACCGGCCCCCGCGTCGGCGGGGTGCGCGGCGGCCGGTGCACGCGTGCGGGAGGTCCTGCTGCGGTGCCTGCCCGGGCGGCGCGGTTCGCACCGCCCGCGGGGGTGTCGCTGTGCTGCCGGCTGCGGGACGGCCTCGGCTCCACCCGTCTCGTCGCCGCGGCGGAACGGCAGGACTCGTCCTGCCGCCGGGCACCCGATTCGGCGCCGGTCGTGCGTTCGACGACCATCAGCGCCGGCCGTTCACCCAAGCGGTCGCGGACCTACTCGCCGCGGTCGACGTGCCGGCCGGGCTCGGCGCGGCCGTCCTGGAGCCGCGTGCAGCGGCACCAGGTGTGAGCCGGTTCAGAACCGGTGTCGCGCCGCCGCGAGATCGACCCGGCCGTCGCGGATCGGCACTCCCTCCCGGCCCAGCCTGGCGAGCTGCCGGTGGGCCAGGTGCGCGGCGGGCCTCCCGGAGGCCGGGACCACCCGGTGCCACGGCAGGTCCGCGCTGTCGGTCCGCATGATCCAGCCCACGGTGCGCGGGCTGGACAGTCCGGCCGCCGCCGCGACGTCGCCGTAGGTGGTCACGCGGCCTTCGGGGACCGCCGCGACCAGTTCCCGGACGCGTTCGACGTCGGCCTCGCTCGTCGCCGGCACCTACAGCAGCTTCCGGACGAGGGCCGCCGTCTCCTGCGGTCGTGCCTGTTCGATCATGTGGTCGCAGTCGAGGTCGAGTGTCGTGAGGTTCGTGCCGAGCCGGTCGGCGAGGGCGGCCCGGAACTCGTCGGTGACGTACGGCGGCTGCACCTTCGCGGCCCGCGCGACGATCGTGGGCAGGTGGGCCGGGGGCAGGACGAACTCGCGTGCCAGCTCGCTCCACGACGCCACGAGCGCGGGAACGCACAGCCGCCAGTTGACCCGGCCGGAATCGAGGGTGACCAGGTGCTCGGCGAGTTCGGCGTCGAGCAGCGCGGGATCGACCTCACCCCAGGAACCGTTCGTCTTGTCGGCACGGGCCTCGGCCGCGTCCGTGTAGTCGGGGTGCTGCACCGTCAGCTCCGCGATCTCGAGCATGCGTTCCGGCGGCAGCCCGATCGCCGGATCCAGCAGCACCAGACCGCGCACCCGCTCGGGCGCAGCCGCGGCCAGATGCACGGCCAGGGCACCGCCGAACGAATGGCCGACCACCAGCACCGGACCCGAGGCGTGGGCGTCGAGGACGGTGAGCAGGTCCCGTACGTGTGTCTCGAAGTTCCACGGCGGCGTCCACGGGGAGCGGCCGTGTCCGCGCAGGTCCGGCGCGAGCACCCGTGCATGGGGGAGGTGCTGCGACGCGAGGTGCTCCCAGCGCCGGCCGTGACCGGTGAGGCCGTGCAGGGCGAGCAGCTGCGGACCGTCGACGGGACCGAACAGGTGGGTGTGCAGTTCGTTCACCCGTCGATTGTGTCAGGGCCGCGGCCGGCTCCAGGGGCAGCCGATGCGCTCGCACGGGACCGGTGCGGCCGTGTCGGCCGATCGGCAGGGACGGGCCGGGCTCCCGGACCGGGGGTGGATTCGGTCTCGCGGGCGGTCAGACCGGCCGTGCCGGCGGGAACGACCACCGCGGCGACGGGGCGGCCGCTCACCCGGTCACGAACCACCACGGGGGGTCCGTCCTCGTCGGCGCAGTAGCGGTCGCCCCACTGGAGAAGTGCGACCAGGACGGGGAAGAGGTCCATGCCCTTGTCGGTGAGCCGGTACTCGTTGCGGGTGCGGTGTCCGGCCTCCCGGTACGGCGCCGGGCGCAGGATTCCCGCCGCCACCAGTTTGCGCAGGCGGTCGGCCAGGATCGGCTCGGACATCCCGATGTGCCGCCGCATGTCGTCGAACCGGCGCACGCCGTTGAACGCCTCCCGCAGGACGAGCAGGGTCCACTTCTCGCCGATCACGTCCAATGTCCGCTGCACGGAACAGTTCGTCGTGTCCGTCTCCAACCAGCGCATGCCCCGAGGCTAGCCCCTTGCTCACTGCAATTTCAGAAGTTAGCGTGGCGCCATGGACACCACCGGTACCGATCTCCCCGGCGACAGCGCCTTCCTGCAGGCCGCGGGCCTCGTGCTCGACGAGGTCTCCGGCACCCGGGTCACCGGGCACATCGATCTGGGGCGGGACCATCACACCCCGTGGGGCGTCGTGCACGGCGGTGTCTACACCACCGCCGTCGAATCCGCGGCCAGCGTCGGAGCCAGCGCCGCTGTCCAGGACCGCGGCCAGTTCGCGGTCGGGGTCCACAACAGCACCGACTTCCTGCGCTCGAGCACGGGTGAGCGCGTCGACGTCGTCGCCGAACCACTTCAGCAGGGCCGCGTCCAGCAGCTGTGGCTCGTCACCGTCACCGGCACCGAGAGCGGCAGGACCCTGGCGCGCGGTCAGGTCCGGCTGCAGAACGTTCCGCTGCCCGGCTGACTCGCCGCTCGCGGTCGGTTTCATGGTCGCCGCTCGCGGTTGTGCCGTCTTCGCCGCTCGCGGCGGTGCCGTCTTCGCCGCTCGCGGCGGTGCCGTCTTCGCCGCTCGCGGCGTGTCGGACCCGTCTGCTGGAATGGCCGCATGACCGACGCCGACCTTCGCCCCGACGCCCGGCCGCAGCAGGTCGAGGTGCGTCTGGTGCCGAGGCCGGACGAGGCACCCCCGCAGCGCCGATGGCCCGAGGACGTGCAGCGGCTGTTCGCGGACTCGCCGCCCCTGCCGCAGTGGCGGCCGTGGCAGGTGCTGGGCGGTCCCGGGACGGGAAAGACGGCGCTGCTCGTGGACCTGGCCGTCGCCCGGATCGTCGCCGGCGCCGACCCGGAATCGGTGCTGGTGCTCACCCATTCGCGACGCGCCGCCACCGAGGTGCGAGAGGCGATCACCGCCGGGTTGCTCCGCGCGGGGGTGGCTGGCGGCGGTCCCCGCGCCACGCGGGAGCCACTGGTGCGCACCGTCCACTCGTACGCGTTCGCGGTGCTGCGGCTGCAGGCGTCCACACACGGCAACCCGCCGCCGCGCCTGATCACCGGAGCCGAGCAGGACGCCGTCCTGCGCGAGTTGTTGCGCGGAGATCTCGACGACGGCGCAGGAATGTGGCCCGAGCGGCTGCGGCCCGCGCTCGGCATGACCGGATTCGCAGTGGAGCTGCGGGACCTGATGTTGCGCGCCAACGAACGCGGTCTCGGCCCGGAGGACCTGATCGAGCTCGGGCAGCAGCGATCGCGACCGGAATGGGTCGCCGTCGGCGAGTTCGCCGCCCGGTACGAGCAGATCATGCTGCTGCGCGGTGCCGTGGGCATGGAGGCCCCCGAGGCCACCGCGCCCGCCCTCGACGCCGCCGAACTCGTCGGTGCCGCCCTCGCCGCATTCGTCACCGATCCGGACCTGCTCGCGCGGGAACGCTCCCGGATCCGGCACCTGCTCGTCGACGACGCGCAACATCTCGATCCGCAGGCCGCGCAGTTGGTGCGCGTCGTCGGCCTCGGCACCCGCACCACCACCATCGCCGGTGACCCGGACCAGGCGGTCTTCACCTTCCGCGGTGCCGACCCGGCCTTTCTCGCCTCGCTCGCCGACGACGACCCGAGCCGCCGCGTGGTGCTCGGAACCAACCATCGCGCCGCCCCGGAGGTGGCAGAACTCGTCGGCCGGATCACCCGGCGGCTCTCCGGTCTCCCGCCGCACCGCGGCGCACCCGCCGTCCCCTCGGACGATCCGGGAACCGTGCGGGTCCGGGTGCTGCCGACGCCGGCGAAGGAGGCCGCGCTCGTCGCAGACACGCTGCGCCGCGCCCACCTCGTCGACGGGGTGCCGTGGTCCCGCATGGCCGTCGTGGTGCGGTCGGTGCCGCGTTCGCTCGCTCCGCTGCGGCGGGCCCTGCTGGCCGCCGGGGTGCCGGTGACCACAGCTGCATCCGAGCTTCCGCTGGCCCGCCAGCACGGGGTCGCCGGGCTGCTGCTCGTGCTGCGGGCGCTGTCCGGGCTGCCGTTCGGTGGTGAGGAGGCGCTCGCCCTGCTGTCCGGTCCCGTCGGCGGAGCCGAACCGGTCGCGCTGCGCCGCCTGCGCCGGGGCCTGCGCCGGGTCGAACTCGCCGCCGGGGGCGACCGTGACTCGGCCGAACTGCTGCGGCTGCTGCTCGTCGACGACGAGAGCGAGGACGCCGAACGGCTCGTGCACGGCCTCACCGACGTCGAGGCGGCGCCGCTGAAGAAGGCGCAGTCCGTGCTGCGCAAGGCACGGGAGGCCGCGCGCCGCGGCGGCGGGATCGAGGACGTGCTGTGGGAGGCGTGGCAGGCCACCGGCCTCGAACGCAAGTGGTCCGCGGCATCCGAACGCGGTGGACCCGTCGGCGCGCAGGCGGATCGCGACCTCGACGGCATCGTGGCGCTGTTCGACGCCGCCGCCGACTACGTCGACCGGCTGCCGCGCGCCCAGCTCGCCGGATTCGTCGACTACCTCACCGAGCAGGAGATCCCGGGTTCCGTCCGCGCCCGCCTCGTCGCGCAGGCAGAGGCGGTGACCGTCGTCAGTGCGCACTCGGCGGCCGGCCGCGAGTGGGACGTCGTGGCGGTCGCAGGCGTGCAGGAGGGCCTTTGGCCGAGCCTGCGGGCCCGCGGCACCCTGCTCGGGATCGAGACGCTGATCGACGCGGTCTCCGGGGCCGACGACGGTGGCGACGGCACGACGCGGCTCTCCCGCACCGCCCCGCTGCTGGCCGACGAGCGCCGCCTGTTCCTCGTCGCGTGCAGTCGCGCGCGGCGCACCCTCCTCGTCACCGCCGTGGAATCGGTCGGCGGCGACACCGACATGGTGCGGTCCCGGTTCGTCGACGAGTTGGTGGGCGCGGCCTCGGACGACGAGGTCGACGAGCCGGGGGAGGACGTCTCGGTACTGCCGGAGGAGATCCGCACCCGCGTGCTCGCGCTGCCCACCCTCGTCGCCGAGCTGCGCAGCGTCGTGTGCGATCCCGTGGTGGCCCGCGACGACCCTCAGCGGCAACGCCGGGCAGCGGCACAGCTCGCGCGGCTCGCCCGGGCCCGGGTGCGCGGCGCACATCCGGACCAGTGGTACGGCACCGCCGAACCCAGCACGCAGCAGGAACTGTGGGACCCCGGGGCCGACGCGGTGCCGCTGTCGCCGTCGACGGTCGAACAGCTCACCACGTGCCCGCTGCGGTGGATGTTCGAGCGGCACGGTGGCTCCGACGGCGACAACACCCACGCTGTCGCGGGGAGCCTGGTGCACACGCTGGTCCAGGCGCTCGCCGGACGGATCCCGCCGGACCAGGTGGAGCGGGCGCTCGAACGGGCTTGGGACTCGGTCGATCTCGGCTCGCAGTGGTACGCCCGTCGCGAGCTCGAGCGCACCCGCGCCATGCTGGACACGTTCTCGGCGTGGCTGCGCGGTACCCGTGGCGAGCTCACCGAGGTCGGTGTCGAGATCGCCGTCGACGGCATCCTCGAACCCCGGACCGACGACGAGCCGCGGGTGCGGTTGCGTGGCCGGATCGACCGGCTCGAGCGGGACCCCGAGGGGCGGCCGGTGATCATCGACGTCAAGACCGCGCGCCATCCCGTCACCAAGGAAGCGGCGCAGGAGCACGCGCAGCTGGCGGCCTACCAGGTCGCCGCCGCGGCCGGCGCGATCGACGGGCAGCCCGCCGCCGAACCCGGCGGGGCACGGTTGGTGTTCGTCGCCAAACCTCACAACAAGGAGGGCGCCACCCAGCGGGTGCAGCCTCCGCTGGACGCCGAGACGCTCGACCGTTGGCGTGACGTGATCCACGAAGCAGCCGCGGCCACCCGGGGACCGCAGTTCCTGGCCCGGGTCAACGACGGGTGCCGGCACTGCCCGGTCCTGTCGAGCTGCCCGGCGCACGACGAGGGCAGGCAGGTGACGGGACAGTGACACCACCGACGGTGACCGCGGCCGAGTTGGCAGCCGCGCTCGGGCAGTTCCCGCCGACCGACGAGCAGGCCGCGGTGATCGAGGCGCCGCTGCGGCCCACGCTCGTCGTCGCCGGCGCCGGGGCCGGCAAGACCGAGACGATGGCGGCGCGGGTCGTCTGGCTCGTCGCGAACGGTTTCGTCGACCCGGAACAGGTGCTGGGCCTGACATTCACGCGCAAGGCCGCCCAGCAGCTCACCACCCGGATCCGCCGGCGGCTCGCGAAGCTCGCCGGTTCGCCGCTGGTGCGCGACCTCGACCCCACCGGCGGGCTACGGGCCCGCATTCTCGCCGGGGAGCCGGAGGTGGGCACCTATCACTCGTACGCCGGGCGACTGCTCGGTGAGCACGGGCTGCTGTTGCCCATCGAACCGTCGGCGACGCTGCTGTCCGAGACCGAACTGTGGCAACTCGCGTATCGCGTGGTCAGCGCCTGGGACGGCGACCTCGACACCGACCGCAATCCCGCGTCGGTCACCGAGTGCGTGCTGGCGCTGGCGGGACAGCTCGCCGAGCACCTCGTCGAGCCGGACGACCTGCGCGTCGCGCACACCGAGCTGGACAAACTCGTGCACACGCTGCCCGCGGGCCCCAAGCAACGTGGGGGCCCGGCGAAGACCCTGCTGAACATTCTCGACGTGCAGCAGTCGCGGATCGAACTGCTGCCCCTGGTCGAGCGGTTGGCGCAGACGCTGCGCCGCGAGGGCGCGCTGGACTTCGGCAGCCAGATGTCGCTCGCGGCCCGGATGGCGCGCGACCACCCGGAGGTGGGCCGTGCCGAGCGGGCCCGGTTCCGCGTGGTGCTGCTCGACGAGTACCAGGACACCGGCCACGCCCAGCGCGTCCTGCTGTCGTCGCTGTTCGGCGGTTCGCCGTCCGGCAGGACCGAGGACCCCATGCCCGCCGTGACCGCGGTGGGCGACCCGATGCAGTCGATCTACGGATGGCGTGGCGCGTCCGCGGCGAATCTGCCCCGGTTCTCGACGGACTTTCCGCTGGCGGACGGCAGCCCCGCACCGCGGCTCGAGCTGCTCACCAGCTGGCGCAACCCCCCCGAGGCCCTGGAGCTGGCGAACTCGGCGTCGGAGCCGTTGCGGCACAAGGGTGTCCAGGTGAGCATGCTGCGCGCCAAGCCCGAGCCGGTCACCGGTGACGTCCGGCTCGCCCTGCACACCGACGTCGAGGCCGAACGGGAATGGGTGGCGGAGCGGATCGCCGCCGAGTACGCGGCCGCCCGGGAGTCCGAGGCGCCGCCGCCCACCGCGGCGGTGCTGGTGCGCCGCAACGCCGACGCCGCACCGATCGCCGAGGCACTGCGCGCCCGCGGGCTGCCCGTCGAAGTCGTCGGTCTCGGCGGCCTGTTGCACACCCCCGAGGTCGCGGACGTGATCGCCATGCTGCGGCTGGCCGCGGACCCGACGGCCGGCAGCGCGGCCGTGCGGGTGTTGACCGGGGCCCGCTGGCAGCTCGGCGCCGCCGACCTGCAGGCGCTCTGGCGACGGGCCGGTGAACTCGCCATCGGGGGCCGGTTCGGCGTCGGCGGCTCGGTCACCGACTCGGCCGCCCTGGCCGAGGCGCTCGACAGCGCCCTGCCGGGCGAGCAGTCCGAGCAGGCGGGGATCGCCGACGCACTCTCCGATCCCGGTCCGCCGCACCGCTATTCGGAGTTCGGGTACGCGCGCATCGTCGCGCTCGGCAAGGAACTGGCGTCCCTGCGGGAACGGCTGGGCCAGCCGCTGACGGAACTCGTCGCGGAGGTGGAACGGGTCCTGGGCATCGGCATCGAGGCGCAGGCCAGGGCCGGCAGCGACGGCGGAGTCGGCCGGGAGAACCTCGACGCCTTCGCCGACGTGGTCGCCGGGTACGCGAGCCGCGGTTCGGCGACGCTGACCGGCCTGCTCGCCTATCTCTCTGCGGCGGAGGAGATCGAGGGCGGACTCGCCCCGGGCGAGGTGCAGGTCGCCACCGAGCGGGTGCAGGTGCTCACCGTGCACTCGGCCAAGGGACTCGAATGGGAGGTGGTGGCGGTTCCGCACCTGACGGCGGGGGTGTTCCCCTCGTCGACGGCGGGCAGCACCTGGCTCGGCGCCCTCGGGGAACTGCCGCCGTCGCTACGTGGCGACCGGGCACTGCCGGACGAGAACAGCGAAGGTGTCCCCGTCCTCGATCTCGAGGACGTCTACGACCGCAAGTCGCTCGAGGACCGCATCGACACGCACAAGGACGCCCTCAAGCACCGGAAGATGGACGAGGACCGGCGTCTGTTCTACGTCGCGCTCACCCGCACGGAACGAGCCCTGTTCGTCTCCGGCCATCACTGGGCCGAGTCCGGAACGGAGCCGAAGGGACCGTCCCCGTTCCTGTCCGAACTGCACGAGCTGGTGGCGGAGCGACCCGGACTCGGTCGCGTCGAGATCTGGGCCCCGGCGCCGGAGGCCGGCACCGAGAACCCGATGACCGCGGATCCGCACACGGCCGTGTGGCCCCGCGATCCCCTCGGGCTCCGGCGCCCCTTCGTCGAGCAGGGCGCGGCCCTGGTCCTCGCGGCACTCGAGGAGCCCGAACCCGCGCCTCCGGCGAACCCGGACGACGACCCCGACGACTGGGCCGCGGACGTCGACGCGCTCCTCGCCGAACGGGCCCGTCGTGCCGAGCAGCGTGCCGAGGTGACGTTGCCCGCGCAGATGTCGGTCAGCCAGTTGGTGGATCTGGCTGCGGACCCGGCCGCGCTGGCCGCGCGACTGCGCCGCCCCTTGCCGTTCCGGCCGAACCCGCTCGCGCGGCGCGGCACGGCTTTCCATGCCTGGCTCGAACGCCGGTACGGCGCCACACGGCTGCTCGATCTCGACGAGCTGCCCGGCGCGGACGACGCCGGCGGCGACGAAACCGAACTCGACCGGCTCCAAGAGGCATTCCTGCGGTCGCAGTGGGCCCAGCGCAACCCGGTGGAGGTGGAGGTCCCGTTCGAGACCTCGCTGGCCGGGGTGGTGATCCGCGGCCGGATCGACGCGGTGTTCGAGGATCCGGACGGCGGCTGGACGGTCATCGACTGGAAGACCGGTGCCGAGCCCGACGAGGACCGGCTCGAGGCGGTGGCGATGCAGCTGGCCGCGTACCGCCTGGCCTGGGCGCAGCTGATGGCAGCCCGCACGTTCCGCGCGACCGGCCGGCCGGCCGAGCCGCCGCTCGGCAAGGTCCGGGCCGCCTTCCACTACGTGCGCACGGGACGGACCATCGCACCCGAGGACCTGCCCGGAGCCGAACGGCTGGACCGGCTGGTGCGCAGTGCCGGCGCGGACCGTCCGTCGGCCGGCGAACGAGAGCGACCGGCGTCAGCGGCGCGGGGCGTTGCGCCGGGCCGTGAGCGCCTGGGAGATCAGGGGTAGTTGCAGGGGCAGCCGGGCCACCGCGACCGCCTTCGCGGCCGGGGAGAGCCGCTCACTCCGCAGCCACGTCACGGCCATCTGCACGTTGGCCGGGAACACCGCGATCAGCAGCGCCGCGGCCAACGTCCCGCCGAGCCGGCGGGTCCGCGGAATCGCAAGTGCCGTCCCCACGGTCAGCTCGGCGATCCCGGATGCGTACGTGTACGTGCGTGGCGAGCCCGGCAGCGCCGTCGGCACGATCCGGTCGAAGGGGTGAGGGGAGGCGAAATGCGCCGCGCCCGCGCCGAGGAGGAGCGCGGACAGCCGCAGCGCCGCGCGCTGGGACGGGTGGGTGGACATGCGCGCCACACTAGCGGCCGACGCGTAGGCTGCGAGCCGATGTCAGCAACGAGAACGTCGGTGACCGTGTCGCCGGAGCAGAGAACACCGCGGGAGTGCCGCCATGCCGGGTAGGTTACGCGGCCGCTTCAGCCGTTCCGACGTGCTCACCGAGCGCCCGGACTTCGCGCTGGTGGGCATCCTGCGGGTGCCGCAGTTGCAGACGAGTCCGAGCCGGGCCATCACCCGTCGCGTCGGATATGCGGTGGCGGCATTGATGTTCGCCGTGCTGGTGGTCTACCTGGACCGGGACGGCTATCGCGACGCCCAGGGTGACCCGCTGTCGCTGCTGGACTGCATCTACTATGCAACCGTCTCGCTGTCGACCACCGGGTACGGCGACATCACCCCGTTCACCCCCGAGGCGAGACTGATCAATGTCCTGGTCGTCACGCCGCTCCGGATTTTCTTCCTCATCGTCCTGGTCGGTACGACGCTCTCGGCGCTGACCGAGAGTTCGCGCCAGGCGTTCAAGATTCAGCGTTGGAGGCGCCGCGTGCGTAATCACACCGTCGTCGTCGGATACGGCACCAAGGGCCGCACCGCGGTGGATGCGATGCTGGGCGACGGGGTTCCGCCCTCGGAGATCGTCGTCGTCGACACGGATCCGGTGGTGCTCGAAACCGCCGCGGGACAGGGCCTGGTGACCGTGCAGGGTTCGGCGACGAAATCGGATGTGCTGCGCCTGGCCGGGGTTCAGCACGCAGCAGCGATCATCGTCGCCGCCAACCGGGACGACACCGCGGTGCTCGTCACGCTCAGCGCGCGCGAGATCGCTCCGAGGGCAAAGATCGTCGCGGCCATCCGCGAATCGGAGAACACGCATCTGCTGCGTCAATCCGGCGCGGACTCGGTGGTCATTTCGTCGGAGACCGCGGGCCGGTTGCTCGGCATCGCCACCACGACCCCGAGCGTCGTGGAGATGATCGAGGATCTGCTCACCCCGGAGGCGGGATTCGCGATCGCCGAACGGGACGTCGAGCCGAACGAAGTGGGCGGCTCGCCCCGGCACCTGTCCGACATCGTGCTCGGCGTCGTGCGCGACGGTCGCCTGCTGCGCGTGGGGTCCCCCGAGGTCGACGCCGTGGAGGCGGACGACAAGCTGCTCTACATCCGGCGGGTGTCGGGCTGAGCCCGCGCCGCCGCTAGGGTGCAGGCGTGAGCCGTTTCCAGCTGTCCGACACCCCCCTGCTCTCCCGCGCGCTCGTCGACCGCGCCGAGGAGCTGCGGGGCGACGCCGCGGCCCTGCACGACGGTTGGTCGCAGGCCCTTCTGCTACGGGTCGATCGTCACGGGCAGGTGCCGGTGGACGGCGACGCACTGGTGTTCGCCGCGGCGGTGGAGCTGGGACCCGAGCCGGTTCCGGGCGCGGTGTTCCTCGGTGTGCGCGGCGACCGGCACGTGTGGGCGATCCGGGTGCTCGCGCAGACCGGAACGGTCGCCGATCTGCGCCGGGTGGGGGAGCGGCTCGACGACGCCGACGCGGGTCTGATGGTGACCGCGGTGGCCCTGCTCAACTGGCACGACAGCGCGGGTTTCAGTTCGCTGGACGGAGCGCCGACCGAGCCGACCCTGTCCGGCTGGTCGAGGATCAGTACCAGCACCGGTCACGAGGAGTTCCCGCGGACCGACCCGGCGATCATCTGTCTCGTGCACGACGGCGCGGACCGGGTCCTGCTGGCGCGACAGCCGGTGTGGCCGGAGCGACGGTTCTCCGTGCTCGCCGGGTTCGTCGAGGCGGGGGAGTCGCTCGAGTCCTGCGTCGTGCGGGAGATCCGCGAGGAGGTCGGCGTCGACGTGCGCGAAGTGCGATATCTCGGTAGCCAGCCGTGGCCGTTCCCGCGCTCGGTGATGATCGGGTTCTCGGCCGTCGCCGATCCGGACCGTCCGCTGGCCTTCCTCGACGGCGAGATCGCCGAGGCCCGCTGGTTCACCCGCGACGAGGTGCGGGCCGCGCTGGCGCTCGGAGACTGGGCCTCCCCGGCCGACGCCCCGTTGTTGCTGCCCGGATCGATCTCGATCGCTCGGGGCATGCTGGAGGGCTGGGTCCGGGGGAGCTGAACCGGTCAGGACCGGGGCCACAGCAGACCGGTGAGCACGGTCTCGACGAGGTGATCGGTGTACTCGTAGGTCAGCGGACCGGAGCGCAGCAGCCAGCGCTGGGCGACGGGGGCGAAGAGGGTGTCGACGACGGCGTCGAGATCCACTTCGGGGGACAGCTGACCCTGTCGCTGCGCCGCGCACAGCCGCTCCTTCTTCAACCGCCGCGTCGGCTCGTCGAGGCGACGGGAGTATTCGGCGGCCAGGGACTCGTCCTCGAGGACGGCGACGGTCAGCGCGCGCAACGGCCGTTCGAACCGGGGATCGTTCAGTTCGTCGACGGTGGCGCGCAGCACCGCCTTGATGTCGGCGACGAGATCGCCCGTGTTCGGTAGGCCCTGCGGGTCCTCCGGTTCGCCGCCCACGTTTGCGTCGAGGTAGGCGTCGAGCAGCACCGATCCCTTCGACGGCCACCACCGGTAGATGGTTTGTTTCCCGACGCCGGCTCGGGCAGCGATCGCCTCGATGCTCGACTTGCCGTAGCCCACCTCACCGACCAACTCCACCGCGGCGGTCAGGATCGCTGTCCGGGCGGCGTCGCTGCGGCGGGTGATTCTCGGAGGCATGGAACACAGCATAGGCCAAACCGAGACGAGACGGACCGTCTTGACTGAGAGGGGCGGTGGTCCCATACTGGCACGGCGAGACGATCCGTCTCGTCTAGTATTCGAGGAGGTGCCGACATGGTCGAGCAGCGGATATGGCTGGTCACGGGGGCGAGCCGCGGGCTGGGCCGAGCGTTCACCCGGGAGGCGCTCGCCGCGGGAGACCGGGTGGCCGCCCTCGCCCGCACCGCGACCGCAGCGCCCGAGTACCGGGACGACGAGCGGGTACTCACCGTCGACGTCGACGTGACCGACCGGTCGGCGGTGTTCGCGGCGGTCGAGCGGGTCGTCGACCACTTCGGTCGCCTCGATGTCGTCGTCAACAACGCCGGGACGATGTGGACCGGCTTCGTCGAGGAGTTCAGAGAGGAGCAGGCACGCGCCCAGATGGAGACCAACTTCTTCGGAGCGCTGTGGGTCACGCAGGCGGTGTTGCCGGCGCTGCGCCGACGTCCACCGGGCCGGCTGCTGCAGATCTCCAGTGTTGCGGGGATCGCGGCATTTCCCACCACCGGGTTGTACAGCGCGAGCAAGTTCGCACTGGAGGGACTGAGCGAGGCGGTCGCTGCGGAGGCCGTACACTTCGGGGTCGCCGTGACGATCGTCGAACCCGGCGGATACTGGACGGACCTGTACAAGGACATGCCCGCCACTGCGCCGCTCGACGACTATGCGGCGCTGCGCGCCGAGCTGGCGGCGACGTCGGACGCCGACGGCGTCGACAGCGAGCCGGCGCTCGCCGCGGCTGCGGTCCGGGCAGTCGTGGACAGCGACGATCCACCGAGACGGTTGATCCTCGGCAGCGTCGTCTACGACGCCGCGGTCGGACTCGCGCAGGACCGCATCCGGGACTGGGCGGCATGGGAGAAGGTCAGCCGGGCGGCCGAACATGCCGTGCCGGCCCCGCCGGGATACACCACCTGAGGTCCTCGGTGCCCCCGGCGGATGCGGTGCCGTCCGCTAGAGGCCGAGCGCCTGCTTGACCGCGGACAGCGGGGGATTGGTCGCGGTGCTGCCGTCGGCGAACTGCACGGTGGGAACGACGTGGTTTCCGTTGTTGACGCTGCCGACGAACTCGGCGGCCGACGGGTCGGCTTCGATGTCGATCTCGGCGTAGCCGATGCCGTGCTCGTCGAGCTGGCGCTTGAGGCGACGGCAGTAGCCGCACCAGTCGGTGGTGTAGAGCGTCAGGGCGGGAGCGTCGGTCGTAGTCACGGTGCGCACAACAACCACCGTCTGTCCGCTGTTCCGTCCTGCGGTCAAATGTGTTCTCCGCCACAGTCGGTGTGGGCCGGATGCCTGTCACCCCGTCCTGCCATGATGGAGCCCATGCGCGCAGAGACATCGGTGGAGGGACTCGATCCCCAGCAGGCCGCGGCGGTCCTCGCGCCGCGGGGCCCGGTGTGTGTCCTCGCCGGCGCAGGTACCGGAAAGACCCGGACCATCACCCGCCGCATCGCGCACCTGGTGTCCCACGGACACGTCGCGGCGGGCCAGGTCCTCGCTGTCACGTTCACCGCGCGCGCCGCCGGAGAGATGCGCGGCCGCCTGCGCGAACTCGGCGTGGGCGGTACGGGTCCGCAGGTGCAGGCGCGCACCTTCCATGCCGCCGCGCTGCGGCAGCTGCGTTACTTCTGGCCGCAGGTGGTCGGCGACACGCCGTGGCAGCTGCTCGACCGCAAGTTCGCGGTCGTCTCCCAGGCCGCGCACCGGGCCGGGTTCGCCACCGACACGGACACCGTGCGCGACCTGCTCTCGGAGATCGAGTGGGCGAAAGGATCGCTCGTCGCGCCGGAGGACTATCCGGCCGTGGTGGCCCGCGCCCGGCGTGAGCCCCCCGCCGACGCCGCGCGGGTCGCTGCCGTCTACGCCGGCTACGAGTCGCTCAAGGTGCGCGACGACGGCATCTACCTCGACTTCGACGACCTGCTGCTGCACACGGCCGCCGCGCTCGAGGAGCACAGCGCCGTCGCCGAGGAGTTCCGCGACCGCTACCGCTGTTTCGTCGTCGACGAGTACCAGGACGTCACGCCCCTGCAGCAGCGGGTGCTCGACGCGTGGCTCGGCGACCGCGACGACCTCACCGTCGTCGGCGACGCGAACCAGACGATCTACTCGTTCACCGGTGCCACCCCGCAGTACCTGCTCGACTTCTCCCGCCGGTTCCCGGACGCGACGGTGGTCCGGCTCGAACGTGACTACCGGTCCACCCCGCAGGTCGTGGCCCTCGCCAACCAGGTCATCGGCGCGGCGCGCGGCCGCATCGCCGGGACCCGGCTCCAGCTCGTCGGCCAGCGCCCGCCCGGACCGGAGCCGGCGTTCGCCGAATACGACGACGAGCCCGCCGAGGCGCAGGCCGTCGCCAAGGCGATCGCCAAGCTGCTGGGTTCGGGGGTACCGGCCGCCGAGATCGCCGTGCTCTACCGCATCAACGCGCAGTCGGAGGCCTACGAACACGCGTTCACCGAAGCCGGTATCCCGTACCAGGTCCGCGGCGGCGAGGGCTTCTTCACCCGGGCGGAGGTGCGGCAAGCGGTCGGGGCGCTGCGGCAGGCGCAGGCCCGAGACGACCTGCCCGAGGGCGCCGATCGCGGCGCCGCCCTGGTCACGCTGGTGCGAGCGGTGCTCGCCCCGCTCGGGCTGAGCGAGACCGAACCTGCCGGTGCGCAGGCCCGCGAACGCTGGGAATCGCTGCGGGCGCTCGTGCAGCTCACCGAGGAACTCCTCGGGCACGAGCCCGACCTCGATCTCGACGGACTGTTGCGCGACCTCGCGGCGCGGGCGGAGGCACGGCACCCTCCGACGGTGCAGGGCGTGACACTCGCGTCGCTGCACGCGGCCAAGGGCCTGGAATGGGACGCGGTCTTCCTCGTCGGTCTCACCGACGGGACCCTGCCCATCGTGCACGTCGTCGGTGACAGTTCGACACCGCCCGACGAGGCAGGCATCGAGGAGGAGCGCCGGCTGCTGTATGTCGGCGTCACCCGCGCGCGCGTGCACCTGCACCTGTCGTGGGCGCTTTCGCGCACCGAGGGCGGTCGCCGGTCGCGGCGGCGATCACGGTTCCTGCACGGTCTGATCCCCGACGATTCGCCGGCGTCACGGATTGCGGCTCCCCCGTCGCCGAAGCGTAAGCGGCCGCAGTGCCGCGTGTGCGGCAAGCCCCTCATGGGATCGTCCGCGACCATGCTCGGACGCTGCGAGGGTTGCCCGTCGAACCTGGACGAATCGCTGCTGGTGGCATTGAAGGACTGGCGCCGGGAACGGTCCAAGGAGATGAAGGTCCCCGCCTACGTGGTGTTCAGCGACAACACGCTCATCGCCATCGCCGAGCAGCAGCCGGGCGACGACCGCGCCCTCGTCGCCATCCCCGGTATCGGGGCGAAGAAGCTCGAGCAGTTCGGAGCGGACGTGCTCGCTGTCGTGCGTGGTGAACGCGCCTCCGACACCCTCGATCTCTAGCGGCTCCGCGGATGCGGCAAAATCGCAGGTAGAAAATGGGTTGTGCGATCGACGGCCGAGTTTCTAGGCTGGAGGTCGATGTCACGGGAAAGGCCCGTGCGCGGACGACGTCAGGAGGTGGCCCCGATGCTCGGCTTCGATGCAGCTGCAGTGGTGGTCGCCGTCCCCGTCGCCGGCGCCCCCGTCGCCGCCGGTGCGTGCACTCCGCGCGTCGCCCGCGTGCGAGCAGCCGCCCTTTCGTCCGTGTCCCGAAGCCACCGAGGTCAGCCCCGGTAATCTTCGATTCGCCTTCCGGCCACGGACACCGCCCAGCGGACCGTGGCCTTCTTCGTCTTCTGCCCGGTTCGCTCATCGCATCCGAAACCAGACAGAGGAGACATCCATCGTGCAAACCGCAACGCTCGACGTCGACCGAACGACGCGCGTGCGCGAGTTGCCCTGCCGCGGCGACGATCCGGACCTGTGGTTCGCCGAATCACCGACCGAGTTGGAGCGGGCCAAGGCGCTGTGCGGCCGGTGCCCGATTCGAGCCCACTGCCTCGCCGCGGCACTCGACCGGGCCGAGCCGTGGGGTGTGTGGGGCGGCGAGATCTTCGAACGGGGCGCCGTCGTCGCCCGCAAGCGCCCGCGGGGGCGTCCCCGCAAGGAACTGGTGTGCGCCTGACCGGGCTGCCGGGACGTCAGTCCACCGGGTCGGTGAAGCCCGGCAGCCACTCCGACAGGATCCGCATGTACGGCGCGTGCGCGTCCAGCTGAGCGCAGATGCCGACCGAGCCGAGGAGTACGCGGACGATGTTCGCGTACTCCGGCGGCAGGTTCAGAGCCCGCGCGGTCCGGAAGTTGGATCCGGAGAAGTCGGTGGCGGTGCCCGCCGCCTTCTGCAGCCACGCCCGGGTGAAGTGGAAGGACTCCGTGTGGATCGGGTCGGTGAACGGGCGCAGGTAGTCCGCGATCTCCTGCTCGGTGACCTCCCTGCCCGGCAGGACGAACCGGTTCTCGTAGAGCAGTGTGGTCAGCTCGTCGAAACGTTCCTCGAGGGCCAGCCGCACCATCCGGCCCAGCACCGGGGGCAACCCGTTCGGCATCGCGGCCGTGGCCCCGAAGTCGATGACGCCGAGCCGGCCGTCGTCGAGCAACATGAAATTGCCCGGATGGGGGTCGCAGTGCAGCAGGCCCACCTGTGCCGGGGAGGCGAAGTGGAACTCGGCGAGCAGCGCCCCCGCCCGGTTGCGCTGCTCGCGGGTACCCTCCGCGATGATCGTGGACAGCGGTGTCGCCGTGAGCCATTCGGTGACGAAGACCTTCGGGGAACTGGCGACCACCCGCGGCACGACGAACCGGGGATCGTCGCCGAACACTTTGGCGAAGGCCCGCTGATTGTCGGCCTCGATCCGGTAGTCGAGCTCCTCCTCGGTGCGCGCGGTCAGCTCGTCGAGCACCGCGCGCACGTCGGTGCCCGGCATCACCGTCGCGAACAGACCCGCGAACCGGGACAGGGTCCGCAGATCGGCGCGCAGCGCCTCGTCGGCGCCCGGGTACTGGACCTTCACCGCGACCTCGCGGCCGTCCGCCCACGTCGCCCGGTGGACCTGGCCGATGCTCGCCGACGCGGTGGGAACGTCGTCGAACGAGGCGAACCGTTCCCGCCAGCCGGCACCGAGCTGCTGATCGAGGACACGGTGGACCGTCTTGGCCGGCAGCGGCGGAGCAGCCGACTGCAGCTTCGTCAGCGCCTCCCGGTACGGTTCGGCGAACTCCTCCGGCACCGCGGCTTCCATCACGCTCAGCGCCTGGCCGACCTTCATGGCTCCGCCCTTGAGCTCACCGAGCACCGTGAACAGCTGTTCGGCAGCCTTCGCCGCGAGCTCGGCGTCGATCTCCTCGCGGTCCCCGCCGGCCAGACGCCGGCCGAACCCCACCGCGGCACGACCTGCGATCCCGAGGGGGATGCTGGCGAGCTTGGCGGTGCGGGAACTGCTTCTCCGGGGGATTTCGGCCACGCCCACCATCATGCCTGACGCCGTCCCCCCGGCGCGGGGCGCCGTGGGTCGACCCCGCGTCACGCCGGCGGGCCGGCGCACCCGCAATCCGGGTGCCGGTACCAGCGCCGCGACGCGAGCCGGTGACTGCGCAGGTCCACCTCGAGGGTCCGGTCCAGTGTCGCGGGCGCCACGGTCGTGAGAATCGCGTCGAGCTCGGCGAGGGCGAGAGCCGCGGTCGCCAGCACCACGGGGGGCTCCGCACAGCCGACGCGGTCGCACAGTTGAGCCGCGAGCTGCGGCCAGTGCGGGTCGAGGTCGGTGCGGGTGAGATCCGCGCAGCGCAGACAGCTCGTGCGCCCCGGGACGACGAACGGCCCGACGATGCCACGGCCGTCGCGCAGCAGCACGGTCAGGTGCGGCACGCGGTGCCGCATCAGCTCCCGGACGAGCCGGGGATCGGGGACCAGTGCGTCGGCGAGCAGCACGCACTGCACGTCCCATCGAGCGACGTCACTGTCGCCGGTGTAGGCGGCGGACCGGCTCAGCCGGGTGCCCGAGACCGTCAGTTGGGTGACCAGCGTATCCGCGAGGGGCCCGCGCCCGTGCACCCGCACCCGGGGAGCCACCGGTACGGTCCCGCCCGGGTCCCGGACCGCGCCGACGGTGGTCAACTCGTCGAGCAGGACGGTGACGGCATCGTCCGCCAGCCCGGCCTGCGCCGTGCGGGCCAGAATCTCCGCGCGCGACGAACGCCCGTCGAGCAGGCTCAGCACCGTCGACAGGGCGAATGCGTCGAGCCCTGCGCCGGGGGAGAGGACGGCGGCGGTATCGGGACCCCACCCGAGTTGGACCGAGCCGTCCGGGCGACGGAGCACTTCGAGGGCAGGATCGAGCGCAGGTCCGGGCTGGTGCATGGCCGTGGTCATGCCCGCCAGTCTGCGGCACCCCGGGCCGCGCCCCGGGTGCCCGAGGCCGGTTGTCCACAGGGGGAAACCGCGATCTACCAGCGTCGAAGCGCGCTCAGGCGGATTCGTCGGGATCGGTGGACTCGCCGGAGTCGCCCTTCTCCCGCTCGGCACGCTCGCGTGCCTCGGTCTCGCGCAGCTGTGCGATCGGATCGTCGAACGTGGTCGTTTCGCCGCCGAGGATCCGATCGAGGAAAGCGGCCGGGTTGTCCAGGTCCGACGAGTCCGGCAGCAGGTCCGGATGGGCCCACACCTTGTCCCGTGCCTCCGTCCCGGCATCGGCGGTGAGGCGGCGCCACAGGACGGCGGCCTCGCGCAGTTTCCGCGGCCGCAGCTCGAGACCGACGAGTGTGGCGAAGGTCTGCTCCGCGGGCCCACCGCTCGCACGGCGACGGCGCAGCGTCTCGCTCAACGCGGCCACCCCCGGCAACCGGTCGCCGAGGGCATCGGCGACCACGGTCTCCACCCAGCCCTCGACCAGGGCGAGCAACGTCTCGAGGCGCTCGAGGGCCTGCTTCTGCTCGGGAGTGGTCTGCGGCTCGAACGCCGCGCCCCTGAGCAGTTCCTCGATCTTCGACGGGTCCGTCAGCGCCGCGGGGTCGATGCCCTGCGCGAGGTCCTCGATCGCGGAGAAGTCCATCCGGATGCCGCGCGCGTAGTCCTCGACGGTGGACAGCAGGCGTGATCGCAGCCACGGCACGTGGCTGTAGAGCCGCTGGTGTGCCGCCTCACGCGCGGCCAGGAAGACGAGAACCTCCTGCGCCGGCTGCTCGAGCCCCTCACCGAAGGCATCGATCGCGGCGGGCATCAGCGCGGCGGTGCCCTCGGGCCCGAGGGGAAGACCGATGTCGGTCGAGGCCAGGACCTCCTTGGCCAGCTGTCCGAGGGCCTGGCCGAGCTGGGAGCCGAACGCCAGGCCACCCATCTGGGAGAACATCCCGAGCGTCGGCCCGGCCATCGCCCGGGCCTCCTCCGGCAGGCCCTGGACCCACATGCCGTTGACCTGCTCGGCCACGGGATCGCACAGGCGCTTCCACGTTCCGAGCGTGTTGTCGAGCCAGTCCACGGGCGTCCACGCGACGGTGCGGGTCGCGCCGGCGGGCAACGTCGTCGCGCCGTCGAGCCACAGCTCTGCCAAGTGCGCGGCGTCGCGGACGGCGTCCGCGGACCCGGACGAGACGGGGGTCACGGAGCCGATCTGCTGGCGGGCGAGCTTGGCGGCCACCTCGTAGTTGACGGGTCCCGAACCACCGGACCCCATCGCGCTGCCCATGCCGCTGAGCATCTGCCCGAACTGCGTCAGCATCTGCCCGAGCGCCGCCGGGTCGAAGCCCTGCGCTCCGAACGGGTTGTCGCCACCGGCCCCGAACGGGGCACCGCCTGCGCCGGGCGCACCGAAACCGAAGGGAAAACCGCCGGGAGTGCCGCCCTGGGACCCGCCCCCTGCCGAGCCGGCACCCTCGGCACCGGATCCCTCGGCGCCGGAACCGGAATCCTTCCTGCGGTCCGGGTCGTCGTCGGGATTCGAGAATCCGAAAGGCGTGTCGCTCATGTCGTCAACGGTACAAGGCCCACCGCGCAGCGGTGGCCCCCGCGATCACGCTGACCGCGAACACCGCCGCTCCGGATACCCTGGCCGGGTGAATCGACGGCTCGTGACGATCCTGGCGGTGCTGTTCCCCGCGCTGCTGCTGGTGACGGTGGCGCTGAATGTGAAGGTGCCCTACGTGGCGCTCGGCCCCGGCCCGACGTTCGACACCCTCGGCGAGGTCGACGGCAAGGCGGTCGTCGCCATCGAGGGCACCGACACCGACCCGACCACCGGCGAGCTCGTGATGACCACGGTCGGTGTCAGTGACCGCCTGACCGTGGCGCAGGCCCTCGCGGCGTGGCTCGGCAGCCGGTACGGGATCGCCCCGCGCGAACAGATCTACCCACCCACCGCGACCCGGGAGCAGGTCAAGGAGGCGGACGCCGCCCAGTTCGAGCAGTCCGAACGCAGCGCAGAACTCGCCGCCCTGCATCATCTCGATCTGCCCGTCGTCCTGCGCGTCGCCCGAGTCGGCGAGTCCGGGCCGTCCGCCGGGGTGCTGCGCGAGGGCGACCGGCTCGTCAGCGTCGCGGGGGAGCCGGTGACCACCGCCGGCAGCGTGCAGCGCGCCGTCGCCGCCGTCGCCCCCGATACGCCGGTCGACATCGGGATCGTGCGGGACGGTGTCGAGCAGACCGTCGCGGTGACCGTGGGCGCCCGCCCCGACGATCCGGAGAAGGGTTTCCTCGGCATCAGCCCCGAGGAGGTGCCGGACGTGCCGTTCGACGTGACGTTCAACCTCGCCGACGTCGGCGGGCCGTCGGCAGGGCTGATCTTCAGCCTTGCGGTGGTCGACAAGCTCAGCCCCGGCGAGCTCAGCGGCGGCGCGGTCGTCGCGGGGACCGGGACCATCGATTCCGACGGGGCCGTCGGCCCGATCGGCGGCATCACCCACAAGCTCGTCGCGGCGTCGGAGGACGGCGCGACGGTGTTCCTCGTGCCCGCCGACAACTGCGCCGAGGCGCGCAGCGCTGCTCCCGACGGCATGCGGCTGGTCGAGGTCGAGACCCTCGAGGGCGCGATCGGTGCGCTCGGCTCGCTCGCCGGCGGGGGCGACGCGCCGAGCTGCGGGTAGACGCGGGACCGGCGCTAGTCGTCGCCCGGTTCGAGGGTCGCGTACAGCGCCGCCACCACGTTGGGGGCGAGGTTGTCGTAGGTTCGCAGCTCGATCCCGGCGAACGGGTCGTCCTCGTCGGTGGGCCGCAACTGCAGCAGCGACAGCGACGGGCCGTCCCGCAGCACCGCCGCGATCAGTCGCGCATCCCGCCGCTCCGGATGGCCGTGCGCCGCGACGCGGGCGGCCTCGTCGGCGGCGTGGGGATCCGCCAGCAGCGGGACCAGCGCGTCGTCCAGATCCGACTCCGCGCTCGGCGGCAGCACCACGATCTCCTGCACCAGGGCACAGCCGGCGACCGATTCGGGCCAGCTGGTGGTGGCGAGGAACTCGTCGAGGGCGGGGCTGCCGCCCTCGACGTCGTCCGGGAAGGCGTCCTGCTCCACCGGGGTGTACTCGTGGCCCGCGTCGAGCTGGTCGAGCAGCGTCGGTTCCGACGCCGCCAGCAGGGCCGTCGGCACCAGCGCGAACATCTGGGGTGGCTGCCCCCAGCCACCGGCGTCGACGAAGTCGACGATCTCACCGACGCACCGGCGCAGGGCGTCTTCGGACGGGACGGGATAACTGTCGCTCACGGACATATCCTTGCACCGTCGCCAGGTCTCGTCGCCGCCGCGGCGTGGTGGCCGCCTCATTCCGTAGAGTGGGGCGAAACGGTCACCGCGAGTGCCGTGGGTGACAGTCGAGGTGAACAGCTGCGGCGCATCCGCGTCGCCGGAGAATTGGGAGTGTGGCACGTGGGCATGAGGCCCCCCACCGGAGTACCTTCGCTGTCGAAACGCAGCAAGATTCTGCTGAGCCTGGCCGTGGTGGCCGCGGTGCTGCTGCTGGTCGGTCCCCGACTGGTGGACGCCTACACCAACTGGCTGTGGTTCGGTGAGGTCGACTTCCGTGACGTGTACGTGAAGGTGCTGCTGACCCGGATCGTCCTGTTCGTCGTCGTGGGCCTGTTCGTGGGCGCCGTGGTGTGGCTCGCCATGCTCCTGGCGTACCGATCGCGCCCCGTGTTCGTGCCCGCATCCGGGCCCAACGACCCCATCTCGCGGTACCGCACCACGGTGATGTCCCGGCTGCGCACGTTCGGCCTCGGCATCCCGATCGTGCTCGGGCTGCTGTCCGGCCTGATCGCGCAGGCGAGCTGGGTGACCGTGCAGATGTTCTTCAACGGCGGCTCGTTCGGCACCACGGACCCGCAGTTCGGGCTGGACGTCGGCTTCTACGCCTTCGACCTGCCCTTCTACCGCTTCCTGCTGAACTGGATGTTCGTGGCCGTCATCCTGGCGCTCTTCGCCAGTCTGGTCACCCACTACATCTTCGGCGGCATCCGGCTCGCCGGCCGCGGTGGCAGCCTCACCCGCGCCGCCCGCATCCAGCTGGCCGTACTGGCCGGCATCTTCGTCGCGTTCAAGGCGGTCGCGTACTGGCTCGACCGGTACGCACTGCTGTGGAGCGGGCGCAAGGAGCCCACGTTCACCGGCGCGGGATTCACCGACATCAACGCCGTGCTGCCCGCCAAGCTGATCCTGATGGCGATCGCCGTCATCTGCGCGGTGGCGTTCTTCGCGGCGATCGTGCTGCGCGACCTGCGTATCCCGGCGATGGCGACCGCGCTGCTGGTGCTCTCGTCGATCCTCGTCGGGGCCGTGTGGCCGCTGGTGGTCGAGCAGTTCTCCGTCCGGCCGAACGCCGCCGTCAAGGAGGCCGAGTACATCGAGCGCAACATCGCGGCGACCCGTCAGGCCTACGGCATCACGGACGAGACCGTGGAGTACCAGGACTACCCCGGCGTGGGCAGCACGTCGCCGCGCAACGTGCCGGCGGACGTGACGACGATCGCCAACACCCGTCTGCTCGACCCCAACGTGCTGCCGCGCACCTTCACCCAGCAGCAGCAGCTGAAGAACTTCTACGGGTTCCCGCCGTCGCTGGACATCGACCGGTACGAGATCGACGGGCAGCGCGAGGACTACATCGTCGCCGCCCGCGAACTGTCGCCGTCGAGCCTGACGGGCAACCAGACCGACTGGATCAACAGGCACACGGTGTACACCCACGGCAACGGCCTGGTCGCCGCCCCCGCCAACCGGGTGAACGCCGCCGCGAGCGAGTCCGCGGAGGAGGCCGCCAACAGCAACAGCGGCTACCCGGTGTACATGGTCAGCGACATCGCGTCGCTCGAGTCCGGCAACCAGGTGATCCCGGTCGAGCAGCCGCGGATCTACTTCGGTGAGGTCATCGCGCAGGAGGAGCCCGACTACGCGATCGTCGGTGCCGCCGAGGGCGAGGCCCCGCGGGAGTACGACACCGACACCGCGCAGTACACCTACACCGGCTCGGGTGGCGTGTCGATCGGCAACTGGTTCAACCGCCTCGCGTTCGCCTCGAAGTACGCCGAACGCAACATCCTCTTCTCGAGTGCGATCGGCAGCGAGTCGAAGCTGCTGTTCAACCGCGATCCGCGGGACCGGGTGACGAAGGTCGCGCCCTGGCTCACCGCCGACGGCGACGCATATCCCGCGGCGGTCGACGGCCGCATCGTGTGGGTCGTCGACGCCTACACCACGCTCGACAACTACCCGTACGCGCAGCGCAGTTCCCTCGAAGGTCTCGTCGAGGACAGCGTCGACCAGAACACCGGCCGGCTGCTGCCCCGCAAGGAGGTCTCCTACATCCGGAACTCGGTGAAGGCGACAGTCGACGCGTACGACGGCACCGTGACCCTCTACCAGGTCGACGACCAGGACCCGGTCCTGAAGGCGTGGATGGGTGTCTTCCCCGATGCGGTGACCCCGCAGGACCAGATCTCCGACGAGCTCCGCTCGCACTTCCGGTACCCGGAGGACCTGTTCAAGGTGCAGCGCGAGATGCTCGCGAAGTACCACGTCGACGACCCGCGCGAGTTCTTCACCAACAACGCGTTCTGGTCGGTGCCGAGCGACCCGACGGTCGAGACGACGGCCAATCAGCCGCCCTACTACGTGCTGATCGGTGACGAGGAGACGGCCCGCCCGTCGTTCCGGCTCACCTCCGCGATGGTGGGCTTCAACCGGCAGTTCCTGTCCGCGTACATCTCGGTGAACTCGGACCCCGACAACTACGGCAAGTTCACGATCCTCCGATTGCCGACCGACACCCAGACCTTCGGTCCCGCACAGACGCAGAACGCGATGATCTCCGACACGCGCGTCGCGTCGGAGCGCACTCTGCTCGAGCGGTCCAACCGGATCCAGTACGGCAATCTGCTGACGCTGCCGATCGCCGAGGGCGGCATCCTGTACGTCCAGCCGATGTACACGGAACGCAACTCGGCGAGCGGAAACACCTCCACCTTCCCGCAGCTGTCCCGGGTGATCGTCAGCTATCGCGAGCCCGGGCCCGCCGGTGGGGTGCGGATCGGCTATGCCCCCACCCTCGCCGCGGCACTGGACCAGGTCTTCGGCGGCGGCGTCGGCAGTGCGGCCACCGCACCGGGTGGCGAGTCGACACCCCCGGCACCGGTTGAGGGGGCAGAGGGGACACCGCAGGACGGCCAGGCGGCGGCACCGGCGCCCGCTCCGGCGCCGAACCCCGCGCCCGCTCCGGCGCCGGCGGATCGGACGGCGGCAGTCGCCGAACTCGACGCGGCGCTCGCCGAGCTCAGCGCGGCGCAGAGCACCGGCGACTTCGCAGCGTACGGTCGGGCGCTCGAACGAGTGCAGGCGGCCGTGGAGGCGTACCAGTCCACCGGCGGCTGATCTCCTGCCGCGACCGAAGCGGGGCCCCGCGCACATCGTGCGCGGGGCCCCGTCGTTCGGGGGACGAATCAGCGTCCGGGCAGTGCGACGCCGACCACCTGGTCGAACTGCGCAGCGAAGCCGTGCTGCGCGGCGAACTCGCCGGCGACACCGAGCGCCTGCTCCACGGCCTGGTCGACCGGCGCGGCCTCGGGTGCCGGTGCTGCGGGTGCCGGTGCTGCGGGTGCCGGGGTCGCGGGTGCCGGAGTTGCGGGTGCCGGGGTTGCGGGTGCTTCGGGCGCGGGCGCGGCCTCGCTCCCGGTGGTCAGGTACTGACCGCAGACCGGCCACGCGCCCGGGCCCTGGGTCTGCAGCGTGTTCTCCGCGACGCGGATCTGCTCGGCCTTCGAAGCGGTGTGCGGGCTGCCGGTGCCGCCGTTGGCCGCCCAGGTGCTCTGCGAGAACTGCAGACCGCCGTAGTAGCCGTTGCCGGTGTCGATCGACCAGTTGCCGCCGCTCTCGCACTCCGCCACCGCGTCCCAGTTGTGCGGGGCAGCGGAGGCGGTGCCGGTGGCGAGGCCGAACGGCACCGCCACGAGGGCGCCGGTGACAACGGCCGTGCCGAGGCCACGCTTGCTGAAGAAAGTGGTCATGCGGGATGAATCCTCTCCGCGCTCGCCGACGCCGGACCCCGGGCACCGCTCGGTCGTGGCGGTGCGGACAGTCGGCCGGGTCGCGTCGCTGCCCCCCGAAGGTTTCGTCGTACCGGATCCCGCGGGGCAGCTCGGCGGCGGCGGGACGGCGTCGGCTCGGTGGTGTCGAGCCGCGACCGACCGTACCGATGCGTCGCGACCCGGGCTACCGGCCGCAACCGTGCCCCGGGTGTCCATCAGATGGGACGAGCGACCCGCTTCTGCGCAGGTCACCGCGGCATGTCGACCTTCCCGTCACGCGATCGTTACACCTCCGTTATGTGAGGAGGAACATGTGCCGAGTGTGGTCCAGGACACGCGACGACGCCCGAAAAAGGCCTTCGCCCAGGCGATTTGCATTCCGTTCACCGAGCCGTGTAACTTCGTTCCTGCAACGCGGGGTGGAGCAGCTCGGTAGCTCGCTGGGCTCATAACCCAGAGGTCGCAGGTTCAAATCCTGTCCCCGCTACCACGCCGAAGGGCCCGGCACCGGTTCATCCGGTGCCGGGCCCTTCCGCATGAGATCAGGGCTTCATGTCGACGAGTACGCGTCGCAGCAGCTTCCCCGTCGCATTGCGCGGCAGTTCGTCGAGGAAGACGACGTCACGCGGGACCTTGTAACGCGCCAGGTTCGCCTTGACGTACTCTTTGATCTCCTCGGCGTCGCGCGCGGAGCCCTCGGCCAGCACCACGAAGGCGCGCAGCCGGTGACCGAAGTCCGGATCCTCCACCCCGACCACCGCGGCGTCGAACACGTCGTCCCTTTCGACGAGAAGGTTCTCCACCTCCAGCGGGTACACGTTCTCGCCACCGGAGACGATCATGTCGTCGTCCCGGCCGTCGACGAACAGCAGTCCCTCCTCGTCGAAGTGCCCGACGTCGCCCGTCGAGAGCAGTCCGTTGATGCGCTCCTTGTCCCGGCCGTCCGTGTAACCGTCGAAGCTCAGCCCGCTCGCGACGAAGATCCGGCCCACCTTGCCGGGCTCGGTGATGCGGTTGCCTTCCTCGTCGTACAGCTCCACCCGGCACGTCACCGGGGGCCGTCCGGCCGTGCCCGGTGCCCGGCGGATGTCCTCGGGCGTGGCGACGGTGGCCACCGCGCATTCGGTCGACCCGTACAGGTTGTGCAGGACGTCGCCGAAGTACTCGCGGGTGCGCCGGCACACGTCCGGCGACAGCGCCGAGCCGGCGGAGAAGATGATCTGCAGGCTCGACGTGTCGAACCGGCCGATCGCCTCGCCCCCGAGGTCCAGGATCCGTTGCAGCATCGTCGGCACGACGACGAGCACGTTCGCCCGGTGCCGTTCGATCAGGCGAACCGTCTCGAGCGGGTCGAACCGCCGCTCCATCACCACGGTCTGACCCAGCGCCAGCGCGAGTCCGAACTGCGAGATGCCGGTCCCGTGGAACGCCGGCGCCGCCATCAGCATCGTCTGTCCCGGCCGTAGCGGCACCCGGTCCAGGAACTGCGCCGAGGCGAGCGGCGACGTGCGCTCGCGCGGGGCACCCTTGGGCGTGCCGGTCGTGCCGCTGGTGAGCAGCACGAAACCACCGAGTGTGCTCGGCGCGGGAACGGCGGACCGATCGAACTGTGCGAGCACGGACTCGATGCCGGGTGGTCCCGGCTCCTCACCCTCGGGCCACGAGCTGTACGTCCGCACATCCGGCGGCAGGGCTGCGGCCACCGCCGCGAACTCGGCGTCGTAGACGAACGTGCCGACACCTTCACGTTCCGCGACGTCCGCGAGCTGGCGCGGAGCGAACCCGGTATTCATCATGACCAGCTTCGCGCCGAGTTTGGCGGCCGCGAGCATGGTGAGAACGAGTCCACGGTGATTGCGGGCCATCAGGCCCATCACGTCCCCCGCCGCGACCCCGTCGGCCTGCAGCGCCCGTACGAGCGCATTCGACTGTCCCTCGAGCTCCTCGTAGCTCAACCGGCCACGCTCGTCGACGAGGGCGACGGCGTCGTAGCCGCGCGCGGCGTGGGCATGCACCGGTCCGGCGAACGGGCCGTAGCGGCTCACGGCGACGAGGGTGCCGATTCCGTGGTCGACCCGGGGGAAGTGCAGCAGGCCGGAGCGCGCGAGTACCCGCACGGCACCCAGTGTGTCGGTCACCTCCCCGACGGCCCCGGTGATCCTGTCCTTGATGTCCTGCCCGGGCATGCTGTCCCCTTCGAGCTCGTGCCGGATTCGTCACCGCAACCCTAGTGGTGATGCACTTCACAGAAGTGGACATTCGTCCGATCTACCGGGGGTGTCAGGGCCGGGGGATTCCCGCCCGAGCAGTGCCGGTCGCAGCCGTCGGACGGCTGATCGCGGCCACCCCGGTGATCGCGGTCATCGCCCTGCTCGGTGTCGTGGCGGCCACGCCGGCGTCCTGGCTGGTCGAGCGGGTGGGGGAGCAGGACGAGGCGAGCCAGGCGGCGACTCGGGCACAGGTGGCCGCGCCGACGGCCTAGGTGGTCGCGCTCCGCGACGAGCTCCGCCGCGCGAGGGTGATCCCGCCCGCCCGCGCGGGTAGCGGTCCGGTCCGGAGCGTGAGAGGGCCCCCGCCGTCGGTGAGTACGGCGGGGGCCCGACCCCTCGGAGAAGTGGTCTGTGACCGGCTACTTCAGTTCGGCGCTCGACAGGCCCAGCAGCCGTCGCGCGATGATGAGCTGCTGGATCTGCTGCGTGCCCTCGAAGATGTCGAGGATCTTCGAGTCGCGCGCCCACTTCTCGAGCAGTGGACGTTCGGAGTAGCCGTAGGTACCCGCCAGCTCGACTGCCTTGAGGGTGACCGCGGTGCCGGTGCGGCCGGCCTTGGCCTTGGAGATCGACGCCTCCAGCGAGTTGGGTTGCTTGTTGTCGGCCATCCACGCGGCCCGCAGCGCCTGCAGGTAGGCCGCCTCCCAGTCGGCCTCGAGCGCGAGGAATTCGGCGGCCGCAGCGTGCTGGTTGCAGGCCGGGACGTCGTAGGACACCTCGACACCGGCCTCGGCGAGGACGCCGCGCAGTTCCTCGAGCGCCGCGCGGGCGACGCCGATGGCCATGCCGGCGACGATCGGACGGGTGTTGTCGAAGGTCTGCATGACCCCCGCGAACCCCTTCTCGACGTTCACCTCGGGGCTGCCGAGCAGGTTGTCCTTCGGAATCCGGCAGTTGTCGAGCACGAGGACGGCCGTGTCGGAGGCCTTGATGCCGAGCTTGTGCTCGAGGCGGGCCACGCTGAGGCCGGGGGCGTCCCGCGGGACGACGAACGACTTGATCGCCGCGCGCCCCTTCGACCGGTCGACGCTCGCCCACACGACCACGTGGGTGGAGCGTTCGCCGGCGGTGACGAAGATCTTCTCGCCGTTGAGGACCCACTCGTCGCCGTCGAGGACGGCGGTGGTGGTCACGGCGGCGGAGTCGGAGCCGAAGCTGGGCTCGGTGATGGCCATCGACGCCCACACCTTGCCGAAGCGCTCGAGCTGTTCGTCGGTGGCGACGGCGGCGATCGCCGAGTTGCCGAGGCCCTGATAGGGGATCGAGAGAGTCAGACCGACGTCGCCCCAGCAGGTTTCGATCACGTTGAGCAGCGACGCCATGTTGCCGCCGTTGACGTTGCCGGCCTGCTTCTTGGGCTCGTCGCCGCGGCCGAGCGCCGCGCCCGAGGCGCCCTGGCCGGAGTCGTTGAGGCCCTCGACCATCGCCGCCATCGTGTCCAGTTCGACGGGGTACACGTGCTCGGCGAGGTCGTACTTGCGTGAGACGGGACGGAAGATCTGCGCGGCGACCTGGTGGGCCTGGTTCGCCGACGCCTTGAGCCTCTTGGGAAGTTCGAGATTGATCATCGCGGGTTCCTAGGTGTGAGGGGACGCTGCCGGATCGGGCGGCTCAGACGAGGACGACGCCCTCGGCGACGCCCACGGCGCGCAGGTCGCGGTACCAGCGCTCGACGGGGTGTTCCTTGGTGAAGCCGTGGCCGCCGAGCAGTTGGACACCGTCGAGGCCGATCTGCATACCCTTGTCGGTGGCGAGCTTGCGGGCCAGCGCCGCCTCGCGGGCGAAGGACAGGCCCTGATCGGCCCGGGCGGCGCCGCGCAGCGTGACCAGCCGGATCCCGTCGAGCTCGATCTTGATGTTGGCGACCATGAAGGCGACGGCCTGCCGATGGCTGATCGGTTCGCCGAAGGCTTCCCGTTCGTTGACGTAGGGGACGACGTAGTCGAGCACGGCCTGTCCGGTCCCCGCGGCGAGGGCGGACCAGCCGAGCCGGGCGAGGCGGACGGCGTCCGCGTACTGCTCGGCGCGCACGTCGGCGTCGGCGTCGCCGAGGAGGGCGGACTGCGGCACGGCGACGTCGGTCAGGTGCAGCCGGCCGAGCCCGGCGGCGCGCAGACCCATCGACGGGTCGGCCTCGATCACCAGGCCCTTGCTGTCGGATTCGACCAGGAACAGCGACGGCTTTCCGTCGAGTTCGGCGGCGACGACGAACAGTTCGGCGCTGCCGGCGGCCGGCACCAGGGACTTGACGCCGGTGAGCCGGTAGCCGCTGGGGGAGCGCACCGCCTTGGTCTGCAGCGCGAAGGGGTCGAACAGGGCGCGCGGCTCGGTGATCACGACGCAGGCCTGGGGGACGTCGTCGCCGGCGAACGCCGGCAGGTACGTCCGCTGCTGCTCCTCGGTGCCCCACTGGGTGAGGGCGACCGCGACGCCGCTCGGCGCGAGGATCGGCAGCGCCAGCCCCATGTCGCCGTGGGCGAGTGCCTCGGCGACGAGGGTGTTGGTGACGGCGCCCCGCTCGGTGGCGGCTCCCTCGAATGCCTCGGGCACGTTGACGAGGGTGATGCCGAGTTCGGCGGCCCGGGCGAGGAGGTCGGCGGGGGCGGCGGCTGCCTCGTCGGCATCGTGTGCAGCGGGCCGCAGGATCTCGGCGGCGAACTCGCGGACGGTCTCGGCGATCATCTGCTGATCGTCGGTGGGGGTCAGGTCGAACAGGTCGGTGCGGACGGCGGTGTCGAGGCGCTGCGGTGTGCCGGATCCGCCGGTGACCTTCTTGAAGGTGCGGGTGGCGGCGCCGAGCGTCTTGAAGCCGGTCTTGGTGGACTGGTAGGTCACCCGGTCGATGGCCTGCCGGAGGTTGTACCGGTCCGCGAGTTCCGAACCGGTGATCCGGGTGAGCACACGCATCGCCGCGCCCATGGCGTCCCGCCGGAGGGGGTTCAGGCCCACGGCGGACGTATCGCGGGGGGTGTTCCGGGCCACACTGTCTTGCTTGCTCATGATCACCAGAGGTTTCTCGATGTGGGGACGGACGCCCACAATCTTACTGCGGAGTAAGATTGCTGTCTACTATCGAGTAAGTTGGTGGTGCGTGCCCTATCCGGCGTGCTGCAGACGGGTGAGCACACCGTCGTGCAGCGCTCCGTTGGTGGCGACCGCGCTGCCACCGTGCGGGCCGGCCGCACCGTCGAGATTCGTGAACCGGCCCCCGGCCTCCCGGACCAGCACGTCCAGCGCAGCCAGGTCCCACAGGGACACCTCGGGCTCCAGTGCGACGTCCACCGCGCCCTCGGCGAGCAGGCAGTACGAGTAGAAGTCGCCGTAGGCCCGCACCCGCCACACCTCGTCGGTGAGCGCGACGAACTCGTCGCGCCGGCCGCGGTCGCGCCAGCCGGACAGGCTCGAGAAGCTCAGCGACGCGGCGGACAGCTCGGCGACCTGCGAGACCGAGATGCGGCGCGGCTGCCCGCCGTCGTACGCCAGCCACGATCCCGCGCCGGCCGCGGCCCACCAACGGCGGTTCAACGCCGGGGCGCTCACCACCCCCACCACCGGCACGCCGTCGTCGAGCAGGGCGATCAGGCTGGCCCACACCGGCACACCGCGCACGAAGTTCTTGGTCCCGTCGATCGGATCGACCACCCACTGGCGGCCGGTGAACACCGCGTCGCCCCCGAACTCCTCGCCGAGGATCGCGTCCCCCGGGCGCTCGGCGCCGAGCGTGCCGCGCACGGCGCGTTCGACGCCGAGATCGGCATCCGACACCGGGGTCAGGTCCGGCTTGTCGGTGACGGTCAGGTCCAGGGCGCCGAACCGGGTGCGGGTGATGGCGTCCGCCTCGTCGGCGAGGCGCAGGGCGAGATCCAGATCGGCCGAGAAGTCCGTGCTCATGCCCCAGACGCTAGTCGAGGCCCACCCGGCCCCCAGCGGTGGCGAGGTCACGCCGCACACCCGGTAGCCTTGAGAATCGTGCATCCCGATGTTTCCGCAGACCTGGCCGAACTGGCGACCACCCTCGAGACCGTCGAGGCGGTCCTCGACGTGGACGAGCTGCGCCGGCGCATCGACGAACTCGAGCACCAGGCCGCCGACCCGGAGTTGTGGAACGACCAGGAGCATGCGCAGCAGGTCACCAGCCAGCTCTCGCACGCCCAGGGTGAACTGCGGCGCGTCGAGGAGCTGCGCTCACGGCTCGACGACCTGCCGGTGCTCTACGAACTCGCCGAGGGCGAGGAGGGGGAGGACCGCACCGTCGCGCTGGCCGACGCCGACGCCGAGCGTGCCGCCCTGCGCACCGACATCGAGGCGATGGAGGTGCGGACCCTGCTCTCCGGCGAGTACGACCAGCGCGACGCGCTGGTCAACATCCGCGCCGGCGCCGGCGGCGTCGACGCCGCCGACTGGGCCGAGATGCTCATGCGGATGTACATCCGGTGGGCCGACAAGCACGGCTATCCGGTGGAGGTCTATGACACCTCGTATGCGGAGGAGGCGGGCATCAAGTCCGCGACCTTCGCGATCAAGGCGCCCTACACGTACGGCACCCTCTCGGTCGAGATGGGCACCCACCGGCTCGTGCGTATCAGCCCCTTCGACAACCAGGGCCGGCGCCAGACGTCGTTCGCCGAGGTCGAGGTGCTGCCCGTCGTCGAGACGACCGACCACATCGACGTCGACGAGAACGACATCCGCGTCGACGTGTACCGCTCGTCCGGCCCGGGCGGGCAGTCCGTCAACACCACCGACTCCGCGGTGCGACTGACCCACATCCCCACGGGCATCGTCGTCACCTGCCAGAACGAGAAGTCGCAGCTGCAGAACAAGGTCTCGGCCATGCGCGTGCTGCAGGCCAAGCTGCTCGAACGCAAGCGGCAGGAGGAGCGCGCCGAGATGGACGCCCTCAAGGGCGACGGCGGGAGCTCCTGGGGCAACCAGATGCGCTCCTACGTCCTGCACCCCTACCAGATGGTCAAGGACCTGCGCACCGAGCACGAGGTGAACAATCCGTCGGCCGTCCTCGACGGCGACATCGACGGGTTCCTCGAGGAGGGCATCCGGTGGCGCATGCGCGAGAACCAGAAGCAGAACCAGTAGTCCGGAACCAGCGACACGGAGGATCGAACCCTGTTTCCCGGTAGCAGGATTCTCGACTGGCTGTCGAGCAGCGGTCTGCAGATCGCGCTCACGGTGCTCGGCGCCGCGCTCGTCGCGCGATTCGTGAGCTGGGTCGGTGGCCGGATCACGCGGCGCATCGACGAGACCTACCAGCAGTCCGACGCCCTGGTGCGCTCGGAGGTCACCAAGCACCGCCACTCGGTGGCGCAGGTGATCACCTGGGTGGTCATCACGTTCGTCTACATCGTCGCGACCCTGAAGGTCTTCGACTACCTGGCGCTCCCCATCGGCAGCCTCGTGGCGCCGGCCACGGTGCTCGGTGCCGCGCTCGGTTTCGGTGCCCAGCGCATCGTCCAGGACATCCTCGCCGGATTCTTCATCATCACCGAGCGGCAGTACGGGTTCGGTGACACCGTCCAGATCTCGGTCACCGGTGCCTCCGCCGATGCCGTCGGCACGGTCGAGGACGTCACCCTGCGGGTGACGAAACTGCGCAACGCCGCCGGCGAGGTCATCACCGTGCCCAACGGGCAGATCAACAAGGCTGTCAACCTGTCGAAGGACTGGGCCCGTGCCGTCGTCGACGTGCCGATCCCGGTCACCGCGGACATCGCAGAGGTCAACGACATCCTGCACGAGGTCGGTGTCGCGGCGTTCGAGGACGAGAAGCTCAGGGAACTGCTGCTCGACGAGCCGACCGTGATGGGAGTCGAGAGTCTCGAGGTCGATCAGGTCAGCGTCCGTATGGTGGCCCGGACCCTGCCCGGCAAGCAGTTCCAGGTGGGCCGCGAACTCCGGGTGCGCGTCGCGCTGGCGCTGCGCCGCAGGGGGATGAGCGTCAACCCCCAGCTGGACACCTCCACCCCGATCCACGGTATCGAGGCGGTGCAGTGAGCGAGCGACGCCGATTCCACATCCCGGACCACGTCCTCGGCGGCCGGGTGCGCACCACCACGTTGAGCCTGTGCGTGCTCTGGGTCGGCCTGTGGTTGCTGTACGTGTACCTGAATCCGGAGGACGAGCAGAACGCGGCGGCGCCGCCGGGCGCGGTCGTCGTCAGCGACGTGCCGTACGTGCCGTACGTGCCGGAGGCCCCGGTCGAGCCCACTCCGACCACCACCGTCCCCACCACCACCGAACCGGCTCCGACGACGGCCGACCCCACGCCGACGGGCACCGGATCGACTCCCGGCGGACGCGGCTCGGAGGCGGTGCCCGGTGCCCCGGCCCCGACGACCACGACGACCCAGCCCGGCCTGCGGTTGCCCGAGATCCCGATTCCCGGCCTCGGCGATTCGTCCCCCACCGAACCTACCGGCGAGTCGGTTCCTTAGGTCACCGTCCGATAACGGCTAGCATGGCGGCGTGATCCGCCTGGAGAATGTGTCCAAGTCGTACAAGACGTCGACCCGGCCGGCTCTCGACAAGGTGAGCGTCGAGATCGACAAGGGCGAGTTCGTCTTCCTCATCGGCCCGTCCGGTTCCGGGAAGTCGACCTTCCTGCGGCTGCTCCTGCGTGACGACACGCCCACCTCGGGTGACATCCACGTGGCGGACTTCCACGTCAACCGCCTGTCGGCGCGCCGGGTGCCCAGGTTGCGGCAGAACCTGGGCTGCGTGTTCCAGGACTTCCGGTTGCTGCAGCGCAAGACGGTGGCCGAGAACGTCGCGTTCGCGCTCGAGGTGATCGGCAAGCCCCGCTCGGTCATCGCGCGCACCGTGCCCGAGGTGCTCGACCTCGTCGGCCTGTCCGGCAAGGCCGACCGCCTGCCCACCGAGCTGTCCGGTGGCGAACAGCAGCGCGTCGCGATCGCGCGGGCGTTCGTGAACCGCCCGCTCGTGCTCATGGCCGACGAGCCGACCGGCAACCTCGACCCGGACACCAGCCAGGACATCATGATGCTGCTCGAACGCATCAACCGAACGGGAACCACCGTGCTGATGGCCACTCACGACCATCACATCGTCGACTCGATGCGGCGCCGGGTGGTCGAGCTCGACCTCGGGCGGGTCGTGCGCGACGAGGCGCGCGGCGTCTACGGCGTCGGCCGCTGACCGCGTTCTCCCGCTCCACCGCACTCGCCCCCTCCGGCAACCGAAGGACTTCGACACTCCATGCGTGCCAGCTTCATCCTGAGCGAGGTCGCCACCGGCCTGCGCCGCAACCTGACCATGACCGTCGCGATGATCCTGACCACCGCGATCTCCCTCGGCCTGTTCGGCGCGGGCCTGCTCGTCGTGCAGATGGCGGACAAGACGCAGCAGATCTTCCTCGACCGGGTCGAGGTGCAGGTGTTCCTCACCGAGGACATCTCGACCCTCGACCCGGACTGCGAGCAGGACATCTGCCGGACCCTGCGCTCGGACCTCGAGAACACCCCGGCAGTGGTGTCGGTGCAGTACCTCAACCGCGAGGACGCCGTCGCCGACGCGACCGAGCGGGTCTTCAAGGACCAGCCGGAACTCGCCGAACTCGTCAGCCCCGAGAGCTTCCCGGCCTCGTTCAAGATCAAGCTTTCCGACCCCGACCGGTTCGGGGTGATCGAGGACCAGTTCGCCGTCCGCCCCGGGGTCGACAGTGTCCTCAACCAGAAGGACCTCGTCGAGAGGCTGTTCAGCGTGCTGGGCGGCGTCCGCAACGCCGCGTTCGCGATCGCCACGGTCCAGGCGGTCGCTGCGATCCTGCTCATCGCGAACATGGTGCAGATCGCCGCGTTCACCCGCCGCACCGAGGTGGGCATCATGCGGCTGGTGGGCGCGACCCGCTGGTACACCCAGTTGCCGTTCCTGCTCGAGGCCGTCGTGGCGGCCGTGATCGGCGCGGCGCTGGCCATCGCCGGGTTGTTCGCCGCGAAGGGTGCCTTCGTCGACGAGGTGCTCTCGGAGGTCTACGAGGCCAACATCGTCGCCCGCATCTCCAACAGCGACGTACTGCTGGTCTCGCCGATCCTGGTGCTGGTGGGCGTCGGCATGGCGGCGTTGACCGCCTACGTCACCCTGCGCCTGTACGTGCGCGAATAGCTCCGCGCCGGTGCGCGGGAATATCCGGTTGTCTCCGCTACCTATGCTGTACACAGATCTGTCGGACGCATCGAGGACCGGAGGGGCCCGAAAGTGAAGGAAAAGGGCCGCAAGGTCATTGCGACCAACCGCAAGGCGCGGCACAACTACACCATTCTGGACACGTACGAGGCCGGAGTCGCACTCCTGGGCACAGAGGTCAAGAGCCTGCGCGAGGGCAAGGCCTTGCTCGTCGACGCGTTCGCCACCGTCGACGACGGTGAGGTGTGGCTGCGCGGGTTGCACATCCCCGAGTACGGACACGGTACGTGGACCAACCACGCCCCGCGGCGCACCCGCAAGTTGCTGCTGCACCGCCGGGAGATCGACAACCTCGTGGGCAAGACCCGCGAGGGCAACCAGACCCTGGTGCCGCTGTCGATGTACTTCTCCGACGGCAAGGTGAAGGTCGAGCTGGCGCTGGCCCGGGGTAAGCAGGACTACGACAAGCGCCAGGATCTGGCCCGTCGCACCGCCGAGCGTGAGGTGACCCGCGAACTCGGCCGGCGGGTGAAGGGCATGCGCTGACGGCGATCGTGCTCGCCCTGGTGGCCGCGGTCGGCTACGGGGTGAGCGACTTCCTCGGCGGAGTCGCGTCCCGGCAGGTGGCGGCGCTGCGGTTCGTGCTCGTGTCGTACCCGCTGTCGCTGTTGCTGGTGCTCGCCGTCGCGCCGCTCGTCGGCGGTGACGTCACGGCCGGGTCGCTCGGCTGGGGTGCGGCGGCCGGTGTGGCCGGCGGCGTCGCGATCTGGTGGTTCTATCTCGCGCTCGCCGCCGGTCCGATGTCGGTGGTGTCCCCACTCACCGCCGTGCTCGTGGCCGGGATCCCGGTGCTCGTCGGCATCACGGCGGGGGAGCGGCCCGGACCGGTCGCCTACGCCGGAATCGCGATCGCCCTCGTCGCCGTCGTGCTGGTCAGCAGGGAATCGAGGGAGAGCGTCGCCGGGGACGAGCAGCCACGCTTCACCGCGAACGTGGCGTGGCTGACCGTCGGCTCCGGGGTCGCGTTCGCGCTGATGTTCGTCGCGCTGCACCGAGTCCCCGAGGGCACCGGCCTGTGGCCTCTCGGCATGTCGCGGCTCACCGCGACGCTCGTGGTGTGGGCCGTGGCTCTGGGGGTGCGGCAGCTGATCCGGCCGCCGGGGCGGGTGTACCCGCACATCGTCGCGGTCGCGGTCCTGGACGTGATCGCCAACGGTGCGCTGATGTTCGCCTTCCAGGGCGGCATGCTGTCGCTGGTCAGCGTCATCGGCGCGCTGTACCCGGCGGCGACCGTGCTGCTGGCGATGATCGTGCTGGGCGAGCGTATCGGGCGTGGTCAGACGGCCGGCATGCTGCTCGCCCTCACCGCCGTAGGCATGATCACCGCGGCCGCGTGACGGCTGTGATCCACGTCATCCGCGGCGCGGCGGAAATGGGAATGACGAAGGGGGGTCCGCGCGTTAGAGTGGGTAGTCCTGCGAAGGTCGCAGGTACGTACGGGGCTGAACGGTTTCGACTGCGTACGTTGAGCTAGGGGAAGCGTGTCGGTGCAGGCAAGAGACCACCGTAAGCGTCGCTGCAAACCAATAAGCGCCGAGTCTACTCAGCGCGAGTACGCCCTCGCTGCCTAAGCGAGTGCGTCTCTGTCAGACCGGGTGTGCTCCCGCCCCGGATCCTGGCATCGACTAGGGAGCTTCACCGTACGGCTCGGTCGCGGAGCCGGACGGGACAGCAAACAGCGACTGGGATCGTCATCTCGGCTTGTTCGCGGGACCGGGAGATCCAAGTAGAGACATAGCGAACTGCACACGGAGAAGCCCTGGCGAGGCGGCGGAGGACCCGGGTTCGATTCCCGGCAGCTCCACCGAAGGCCAGGTCAGACACCGAATAGCCACCGGCTACGAAGCGTCTGGCCTGGCCTTTTTTATTGTCGATGTACCGGAAACGTTCCGCTTTGACCCGGCAACCACCGCGTCCAGAGCATCCGCCACCACAGCATGCTGCCGGCCGCGTCCGAAGTACACATCCTGCGTCATCGACACCTGAGCGTGCCCCAGATGGTCCGCAGCCTGCCGCGCCGACAACCCTTCCTCGTCGATGATCGTGGCCACAGTCTTGCGGAACGTGTGACTGGTCACCCAGTCGAGCTCCAGGGCTACGCGCACCTGCCGCCACTGCCGCGACACCGTGTCCGGATCGCGCAACGTGTCCACCGCCGACGGGAACACCATCAACCCGCGTTGCGGCCGCGCGCGCAGCATCTCCACCGCGAACCCCGGCAACGGCAACGTCCGCATGCCGGCCGACGTCTTCGTCGTGTCCTCACGCACCAGCCCCACGCCGATCACACGCACCACCTTCCCGCAGATCCGCACCGTCCGCGCCTCGAGGTCCACATCCTTCCACCGGATGCCGAGCAACTCGCCGATGCGGCACCCGGTCGCGGCGAACAAGGTGATCACGTCGGCCAGGTCTGACGCTGCGCAGTACTGCGCCACCGTCGGAATCTGCCCTTCCCGCGACGTGGTCCGCAGCCCCTTGCGCTTCTGCTGCTCGGACAACACCACCGGACACGGCGCCGTCGAGTGACGCACATCGTGGAGCACCTGGTTCAGCGTCTGCGCGTCCATGGCCTTGGCCGTCGCCTTCGCCTTCCGCTTGGTCGCCAGGTCCGACACCTCGCGCACCGGGTTGGCCTGGATCGCGCCGAAGCGGACAGCCACCTTGAACATGCCCGACAGGATGGTGCGCACCTTCCTGGCCGTGGGCACGCCGTGCCGGTCGGCCATCTCCCGCACGAACCGGTCGATCCGCTGGGTGGTCGCCTCCCGGATGGTCTGGTTGCCCAGGCCCGCGACGATCCGAGCCGCCAGGCGGTCGTAGTCCTGCAGGGTGGCGGGGGAGCGGCCGCCGGCTTCGAGCTGGCGGCGGTACTCGGCCCACAGCACGTGCACCTTCGTCGTGGCGGTGATGTCGCCGTCCTGCGGTGTGGTGCGATCGGTCAGTGCCTCGAGCAGGATCCGTTCGGCCACGGCGCCGGTCTTGTCCTTCGCGCCGAGGGGGGTGACGCGGTAGATCTTGCGGGTGACGCCGTCTGCGTCGCGGACGCGGCACGAGGCGCGCCAGCGCCCGTCGGGCAGCTGGGTGCGTTTGATGTTCCCGTGCGCCCCGATGGGCAGCGAGGGTCTGACCATGGTTCTCCTTCCGGTTGGTGCGGCGTCAGGGCTGACGCCGCGTGATCTCCCGCTCGACGTAGTCGCGTTCGCGGGGCGTGAGGTGCTGGATGCGGGTCTCGAGCACCTCCAGGTCGACCCAGAGTTCCTCGGCGGTGTCGTCGTTGACGCGTCCACGCGTCCACAGCAACGCGTCGACGAGGTGATCGAGTTCGATCAGCTGACGCGCCGTGAGGCGCTCGACGACGCGCTCCTCCCGCGGCCCGAAGTACGGATGATCGGGCACTGGGCCGCGCTCGTAGTGTGTGAGCTCGTGGGTGAGGGTGCTTCGGCGCTCGGCCTGATTGCAGGTCTTGTCGATCTCGATGCCGCGTCGGGTGACGTGGCCGGCTGATCCTTCGGCGGGGTCGACGAAGTGCACCCGCAAGTGGGGGTGATGGTCCCGGATGTACCGCCATGGATGCCATTTCGATGACTTCACCATGGCGGTATTAGAACACCAGTTCGATGGATAATCTTTCACTAACCCCCAAATTCACCCAAAAGGGACCACGAAACCCCACGTCAACGCATGGGTGACTCGCGACACGCCGACTCGCGAAGGTGAGTGACTATCCAGGCAGTCTCAGCGGTCCGAAACCCACCGGGTTATCAACGCGTAGGTGGCTCCCAGCCCGCGTCACGACGCCTTGGAGTTGGACTGTCTCAGAGTCGGTCATCCATTTGGTTACGAGATCGAGCGGTGTATTGGTCAAGCGAGCTTCCACAGCGCACAGACGCCCATGGCGGGTGGTGTGAATAGTCGCGTAGACGACAGGGTTATCGGGGAACTTTGTCACCGTCACGATGGGACCCGTCATGATGTTGAACTCACGCTTCGAGGCGCTCTTGAGTCGCCGGGATGTCTCCACAAGCTTGCTCTTGGCGTCGGCCGGCACGCTGACAGCAGTAGGCGCGCTTGCCGGTGGAGAACATGCTGGGGCCCACTCGAAGCGGGTCTCGAATTCACTTACGGCATCGTCGTCGAGGACGCGGGTCACTGCTGACACAAACTCCCTCGTGACACCAGCAGATACCAACTCCATCACCTGGTCGCCACGAGGCAGTGGCTCGGGGGTGAGGACGTGCGTGTGTAGCGCCAACATCGCTTCCGCGAAGGTTCGGGTCATACGACGCTCTGCAGATTCGGGCCGACCGAGAGTCTGGAGCTCCATCCCCTCGAAGGGGCCTTCGAAGTCGCTGGGTTGTTCGGGTTCGCTCAGCCGCACATACACCGGGATCATGTACGAGCCACGTTCCGTATGACCCATGCGGACACTCTCGGCAACAGCGTCACCGATTCTGGAGTACGAGCCTGCGATCTCTGATCGGAGCTTAACGGCGGCTGTGGCTGCGCTTCGAAACATCAGACGAGCGGATTCCAGCATCGCTGCGCCGGCATTCAGCGGGATGGTGTCGACGATAACGAAATCGTTCGCAGCCCGAAGGACAGTGACGTCGGTATCCCACAGACGAAGCGCACGATCGATCGCGGACTCGGCCTGTTGATGCGCCTCTGCGAGGCGTCGCACAACACCTGAGTAGGCGGTCTCGTCATCCTCTAGCGTGCGCACGAGCGCGAGCCGACGGCTATCGCCTTCGCTAGAATCATCGAGCTGCCACATCCACCCCGCGGATCCTTCGGACACCTGGCGCCATCCATGGAGGCGCATCCATGCCTTGGCGTGGTCGACGAGTGAACTCGTTTCCGTCATGACGCAACCTCCTCTCCGAAGGCACCAAACTCGCTCGACAGGTCAGCATGCCACTTCTCCAGGGTGGCGGACTGAAATCGATTGCCGATGGGGATATGAATCGACTTCGCGGTGGAGGTTTTGTCGAATCGCTCCCAGTATGCGTGAGTGTTGTGGACGGTGTCTTGCGTCCGGTAGTCCACCCATCCACTTCGCAACTTCGGGACTACGACGAGGACTACGTAGACCGGAATGTGGCAGCGCTGCCACTTCCTTATCCACGAGTCCTCAAGGGACACAGTGAATCCTGACTTTGTGGACTTGGGGCTCTCGGTGCACTTGAGTTGCACGCGCACGTCTGCTTCCTCGAACTCGACGGTCGCATCGATTGCATGCACGTCGGAGTCCTGTTCGGTGGCCTTCACTGCGCAGCCTGCATGGGCGCACAGGGAGTACAGGTACGAGAGGCTGTATCGAGACTTGGATTGGTCGATGCCCAGACCAAAGTCACTCACCGGATGCAGGTTCATCTATGCCCCGTTCTCGGGGCCGTCAGGATCGGGATGTTCACCAGGTTCCGTCTCGACCTGTCGTCGCCGACGCTCCCTCGTCACGTATGCGCGAGAGGCGAGGGGCTCCTGGGTCTCATTCTTCCTACCTTCTTCGTAGACAGTAGATGGTTTGCTCGTTGAAACAGCCGCGTCGTCTTCCTCCTCCCTGCGGAGCTCGACAACGTTGAAGCCTTGATCCGGCGAATCCAAGTCCTCAGCCTTGCCCTGCTCCTCCAGTTGATCGATGCGCTGCTGCTGGGCCACCAATGTCCGTAAGAGCGCAATTGCTACCCGCCGTTCGTCAAGGCCCAACTCATCAACCCCTGGTGGAAGGTCATCGGCGAACGGGCGGCCCTTCGGCTTGCGTCCCGCTGCTTCCAGCGCCACCCGTTCCGGTACGCCGGCAAGCCATGCCAGCGCGCGGAGGGTGCGTAGTGATGGATTCGACTTGTAGGTCCCATTGCGGATCTGGTTGATCGTGGTGTGCACGATCTTGTGGCCGCCCCTGCGTGCGATGTCCTCGAGCTCGCGACCGCTGGCCCCATCATGTCGCTCGACCGCCAGGTCTATCAGCTCGTTTAACGACTGTGGTTTCTTCACGACCTAGACAGTCCCCTCCGGTCATCTGCTCGTACCAGAACGCGCAGCGAATTTCGTGACAAGTAGTGGATTCATCATTGCAGCACGATGCATGCAGCTTGCACTTGTCGTGTTGACAAGTAGGTGATGTGCGATGTTAAATCCACTTGTCACAGCGAAGAGTGGAGGGCAGGATGGGACGAGCAAGGCCACCGAAGATCCGGAGGGAAGTCTGGATGAAAGTGAAAGACCCAGGTCAGATCCGACGCTGGCGTAAGCAGAGGCACTACACGCAGCGTGAGCTCGCCTACCTGGTCCGTCGCACCCAGGCCACAATCTGGCAGATCGAAGCGGGGCGTCTGACCAACATCAGCGAAGACCTCGCCGTAGCTATCGCGGCCCGCCTCGATGTGCCATGGGAGGACCTTTTCACCGCACATGAGTCCGTTCTCGTGCCCACGATGGAAAGCGCTGTTAACTCCGAACACCGAGTGCCGGCATGAGCGCACAAAAAAGGACCGCCCCGGTGCAACGAGGCGGCCCAGCACCCACCAACCGGAAGGAAAAGCAGATGCAGACCAAGACTAACAGCGACGACCTCGCCACCACCATCGGAGACCTCGTCAACTTCTTCGGCCTCCACGTCGTCAACGCCATGTACTTCGCCGCCACCAGCGCATGGAGCGTCACCATCCACGTCGACGACCGCTTCAGCCACGGCCTCACCGAGGTGCACGGCGACATCCGCGTCATTCGCGCCGACGGCGAAACCCTCCGCGAGGCACTGGACATGGCGCACAGCATCTTCCGCGCCGCCAGCCCCAACCACGAAGCCACCACGGCGGTCCGCGATGCGTCGTAACTGCACCTGCGCCGGACCGGCACCCGGATGGCCCCAGCACGAACCCTTCTGCGGGCAGCCGGAAGACGACGACACCTACAGCTACCGCGGCGACCGCGAGCACCACTCCGAACTTCTCGCCGATGCCGACCGAGAGGAAGTCACCCGATGACGCTACAGCCCAACGTGATCGCACGCCTCGACCAGCTCGGCGGCAAGTACCGAATCCGCCACGTCAACCACATCCCCAATCCTGCGCCCGCCGGAGACCATTGGGCAGTTCACGCTGTCTTCACCACCACCGTCGGTGTCAACGACTTCCTGCTCGACACGTTCGCCACACACGGCGATGCCATCGACTTCGTAGTCGCCAAGCTCGGCGAGCTGGAGGTGCTGGCCTCGTGACCGCCACCCTGACCATCGTCAAGCCGGGCCTCTACGACGGACTGCAGTCCGACGCCTACCACGCCGACCCTGTACCCGCCGGCTCTCTGTCCTCCACAGGCGCACGCAAACTGCTCGCCCCGTCCTGCCCAGCCCTGTTCAAGTACGAGCGCGACCACCCCCAGCCTCCGAAGAAGACCTTCGACTTCGGGCACGCCGCACACCAGCTCGTCCTCGGCGAGGGTCCGGAACTGCGCGAGATCCCCGATACGCTGCTCGCCACCAACGGAGCAGTCAGCACGAAGGACGCCAAGGCCTTCGTCGCCGAAGCACGCGCCAACGGCGCGGTGCCGCTCAAGCCCGATGACTACCAAGTCGTCCACGACATGGCTGCCGAGCTGCGCGCGCATCCGGTCGCCGGGCGCCTGTTCCGGCCCGGCGCCGGCAAGGCCGAGCAGTCCGGCTTCTGGCAGGACGAGAAGACCGGCATCTGGCGTCGGGTCCGCTTCGACTGGATCGTCAACCCACGCGACGGCCGTCGCCTGATCATCGCCGACTACAAGACCGCTCGCAGCGCCGAACCGAGCGAGTTCGCCCGCGCCGCCATCGACCACGGCTACCACCAGCAACACGCCTGGTACCTCGACGCCGCGCGCGCACTACGACTCGGCACCGACCCGCAGTTCGTGTTCGTCGTCCAGGAGAAGACACCGCCATACGTGGTGTCGGTGATCCAGCTCGACGAGACGTTCCGCCGCATCGGGGACTACCTGAACCGGCAGGCCCTCGACATCTACGAGCAGTGCACCCGCACCGACGTCTGGCCCGGCTACGCCGACGACGTCGCCCTCACCCCACCGCCCGTCTGGTACGAGCGCAGCTTCGAAGAGGAGATCGCAGCGTGACACAACGCATCGACATCGACCACCCAACGCCCGTGCCGGCACCCCGCGCCGAGTTCGTCGGCCAGGCAACCGCCATCGAACAGGCACGCGCGGTCGCCGAGGTCCAGGCCGCCATCGTCGTGGCCCAGCAGTGCCCCCGCAACGTCCATCAGGCCGTGGCCGCCATGCGCGAGTCCTGCTCCCAGCGCGGTCTGGCGGAGCGCGCGTTCTTCCGCTTTCCGCGCGCCGGGGGAGCGGTAACCGGCCCATCGATCCACCTCGCCCGCGAACTCGCCCGCTGCTGGGGAAACATCCAGTACGGCATCGCCGAGCTGCGTCGCGACGACGACGCAGGGCTGAGTGAGATGCAGGCCTACGCGTGGGATGTGCAGACGAACACCAGGTCGGCGCAGATCTTCATCGTCCCGCACAAGCGGGACACGAAGGACGGCGTCAAGAAGCTGACCGATATGCGGGATGTATACGAGAACAACGCCAACAACGGTGCTCGCCGCGTCCGTGAGGCGATCTTCGCGGTACTGCCGACATGGTTCACCGAGGAGGCGAAGGACCTGTGTTCGCAGACGCTCAAGGATGGCGGCGGTAAGCCGCTGTCGACGCGCATCGCGGACGCGGTGCGCCTATTCGGCGCGCTGGGGATCTCGCAGGACCAGCTCGAGCAGAAAGTCGGACGGCCCACTGAGAAGTGGACCGAGCATGACGTCGCGCAGATCGGTGTGACGTTCAAGTCGCTGCAGCGTGGCGAGGTCACCCGCGACGAGGAGTTCCCACCGCAGCGCGTGACTGCTGCGGAGCTGGTTGGTGAGGACGAGCCGCCGGCGCCGGAGCCGGCGCCTGAGCCTGACGCAGATGTCGATCGTTCGGATGAGGTCGCGGATCTGTTCGGGGGTGAGCAGGAATGACGCTCTGGACTGATATGCCGCTTGCCTACCTCGATCTGGAAACCACGTCGGTGAATCCGCATGAGGCTCGGATCGTCACGGCCTGCGTCGGCCGTGTCGACGTCGAGCGGATCATGTTCCTCGCGGACCCTGGTATCGAGATCCCCGCCCAGGCCACCGCGGTTCACGGCATCACGACCGATCAGGCACGGAACGGCATGCCGCACGAGAAGGTTGTCGCATCGCTTGTCGGCGAGGTGCGATCCGCGTGGGACGCCGGGTACATCGTGGCCGCGTTCAATGCCTGCTACGACCTGACGGTCCTGCACACGCAGAGTGGCGGGGAGTTCACTGTCGACGGTCCTGTGGTTGATCCGTTCGTGATCGACCGCGCGCTGGACCCGTACCGGCGCGGCTCCCGCAAGCTGGCGGACGTCTGCGCGCACTACGGGGTGCGTTTCGATGCCGCCCACGAGGCAGCTTCCGATGCGTTGGCCGCGGCGCGCCTGGCGTGGAAGGTGGGCCGCCGCTTCGCGGAGTTGGCTGTGACGGCCGATGAGTTGATGGAGCTGCAGCAGAGCTGGCACAGGGCTCGTCAGGACTCGTACATCGATTACCTGCTCCGGCAGGGCAAGTCGGCTGACGACGTCAATCGCGACTGGCCTTTGCAGTCCGCCGCCTGATCTCGCTTTTCTCGAATATCCGAAAGGAGTTCTGTCGCATGTTTTCTCGTAGGCGAACAGTGGTTGCGTTGCTCAGCTTGCTGGCAGGTGCCGCGTTGGTGGCGGGTTTCGATTCGCGCGAGTCGGAGCCGGTGGTGATCGGTGAGTACCCGGCCAAGCCTGCCGTCTCGTTGGCTGGCGTCCCGGAATTGGTGGTGCCGCGATGAGAAAGAGCGTGAATCCGGCATACATGACGATGGCCGAGGTTGCCGAGGCGCTGGCGTTGCGGCCGGCGACCGTCAAGAAGCGGCGGATGAACCGGGAGTGCCATCCGTTCTTCCGGAAGGCATTCAAGACGGGCCCGAGCGCGAATTCGCCGCTGCTGTGGCACCGCGCGGACGTCGACGAGTACGTGCGTGAGCTGACCGGCCGCGGGCTGGGCGGTGCAGCATGACCACCCTTCATGACCTTGACCGTCAGGAAGAACGCCGCCGCCAACGCGAAGAGCGGCGGTCTGCCAGGACATCGGTCCCTGCGTTTCGGATTGTCGACGAGCTGCCAGTAGCGCGGACGGGGCGTCGCATCCCGGAGCAGCGGCAGCAGCTGATCGAGTTCGCCAAGCAGAACCCCGGAAGGTGGATCGAGTACCGCTCGACCGACGCCGACCCGTTCGCCAAGTCCTACAGCTTCGCGAACACTGTGCGCAAGGGCGTAGCTGGGTTCGGTCCGAAAGGCGCGTTCGAGGCCCGCTCGACCGGAGACCTGGTGTATCTGCGCTACGTCGGCGGTGCGCAGTGAGCGGCTGGAACGATCCGGGCGCCGACCCTGCCGACGCGTGGACTGTGACGACACCGCCACCAATCACCATCCACGACGACCGACTCATCTGGCGCTTGCGCACCGGAACCCACATCCGAGAAGAATCCGGCCGCACCTTCGCCGTCACCGTCAACGGCCACCTCATCAACACCAGCACCGGCGTCTGGTGCGCCATTGCCGATCTCGAACTCCCCGTGGAGGTCCTCCCATGATCCGAACCCGTGTCCACCGCACCGAGATCCCCATCGCCGACGAGACGGTGCAGCAACTCCGCGGCTACCTGCGAGCCATCGCTGTCGCCCCCAGCCGGCGAGCACCCACCGAGTGTCTCGAGGTCTGGTACGAGTGCGCCGACATCGACGAGGACATGACCGTCCGATTCCACGTGCACGGCACCGGCCACCCGTTCACCCACAGCCAGGTCAACGCCCCGCACGTCGGCACGGTGTTCACGCACGACAGCCAGCTGGTGTGGCACGTCTACGCCGAATACCCGGTATCCGAGGCTCTGCAGTGAAGCGCCTCGCCATCGCTGCTGAGGCGATCGGTCTCACCGCCGCCGGTCTCCTCACTGCCGGCGCCTTGATCATCACCATCCTCACCCCCACCGGAAGGGGACTCATCCCATGAGCCTCGGACTCGAGAAGGCCCGCGCCGCGGCCGGCGGCTACGGCATCGCCGCTGCCTGCGACGACATCGACACCGTCCTCGCGGAACGTGACGCCCTCCGCAAGGCCATCGCCCGCACGGACGCTGCCACCGCCGAAGCCGAACGCCTCGCCGGGCAACTCGGCACCGAACAGTTCCGCACCAAGGGCTGGCGCGACCGGGCCCTGGCCGCTGAGGAGACATCGCAACTGCGCGCCAAGGACCTCGCTACGACCCGCGCCGACGTCATGCGTCTGACCGCTCTCGTCGAGCAGGGACTGGCGCTGGCCGAGCAGTGGACCGACGACCGCGGCGAGAGGCTGCGCCACGCGCTGACCGTGGCACCAGGGGAGGAGCCCCGATGACCCGCCGCGTCCTCCGCTGCACCATCGCGATCGACGACTACAACACCGTCACCCTCCCTGATGACGCGAAGATCGTGCACACCGCGCCGTGCCGAATCCAGCCGAACGAACGCATCGACATCTGGTACGAGACCAGCAGTCCCACTCAGCGACTGTGGACCCGTATCCACGTCGAAGGGACCGGCCACCCCATCGCTGAGTCCACCACCCACATCGGCACCGTGGTCTGCCCGAACGGCCTGGTGTGGCATCTGTATCTCGACAACGACCCGGAGGAGTCCAGATGACATCCGAGCAGATCGCGGAAGGCCGGCGCCTACTCGACGCACTCAGGGAGGAAGGGACGCCTGATGAATGGCTGATCGGAAACGAGAATGATGAGGACTGGATGCACCTCTACGCCCGGCACCGTCTCTACAACCCCGATGACGGTGCCTACGCCGAGTGGAGCGAGTACGTGGCGCGGAGTGTGAAGCCAGCTGACGCCGCCTTGATCGTGTGGGCGCGGAACAACCTGCCCGCACTGCTCGACGCGCTCGACGATGCCGAATGTGAATCCGAGCGTTTACGCTTAAGGCTGTCGAGGCTGCGCTCACCCAAGCGCGCGCGACAAACGCTCGACTCAACCGGCGATGCCAACAGGCAGAGAAGGCCGCACGCGAGAACATCGACGCCTGCAAACGAGCCGGCGTGTCCTTCGCTCGAAGACCTCGAGCGCGCACGGGCGACCATCGATCGCGTCCTGAAGCTCATCGACGATGCCGAACAGTCGCCATCGCGTGGTGTCCAGTTCGGCGGCACCCCATTCCCCGCGTCCGTCGGCACGGACCAGCTGCGCGCCGCCCTGGATGGTGACCAGTGAACGCCACCGCCCGCCGTCTCCCTGTTGCGTGGGACGGTCACCCCGTCGAGTGGGGAGAGTTCACGGCAGACCCGTTCATGTGCCAAGTCAACATGGACGGCACCTCCGAACCACTTCCGCCGGGCATGTGCTGGCACTGCGGTGTCCGTGCCGAACACGTCACCACCGAGGGCCGCGTCGTCATCCCGAACTGGCCGTACCGGTTGGTCCTGCGCCGTTGCACCCGATGCGGTCACGACCGCGTGCGCAACCCGCTGACGGAACAGGAGTGGGAGCTCGACGAGAGCGACTACGGGCCGAGCGGGTCGTGGGAGTACGCATCATGACCCCCGACCAACTACGGCTCCTCGCCGAACTCGCCGACTGGCAGGTCCTCGGACTCGCCGACAACCCCGGCTACTGGTGCGGCCACATCGGCGACATGCACGGCGGCGGCACACCCAGCGATGAGCAGTGGCGGGCCGCCGGCCTGTGGCGGTCCACGTACCGGTGGGGCATCGCCATGACCACCCACGGCGACTACACGAAACAGCGCAGCATCCGCGACCCGGAGCACACCGTCACCATCACCTGGCGCCAGATCATCGACTGGGTCGGACAGCTCCCAGCCGATCTCCGCGCCGACGCCCGCCGCACCCGCACAGCCGACGACGAGGAGAAGCAGCGTGTCATCGCACTGCTCCTCGCACCGGCACCGACCGAACCGGAGGAGCTGGCGCTGTGGTGAACCAGGACTATCACGTCACCGACAACGTGCCCGCTGCCCGCGTCGAGAAGCCGCCCACACCACCAGCCAGGTCGTGCAAGGTCTGTGGCGCTCCGGCCGCGCCCGGCGCCTACTGGTGCAGAGCCTGCAGGGGACTGCTGTGACCGCCCGATGCGCGTGCTGCCATCAACCCCAGCCCAGCACCCGTGACGTGCTGGCCGGGATGCTCCTGCGCGTCATGCCGCGACGCATCCCTACCCGGTGGGACGCCCAAGACCTCGCCAGCGAACCCATCGCGGTCCTGCGCGAGCTGGGATGGCAGCCACCGGACAGCCAAGACACTCGAGCGCGGCGCGCACTCGTGGATGCGCACCAAATGCTGAGAAGGCCGGCATGACCGCCTGCTGCCCCGTCTGCCGACGCGACGTCCACCGCGTCTCTGAGACGACCGGACACGTACCGCGGCACAACGACACGGCCCGAAACCCGTGCCCCATGAGCGGCCGGCACATTCCCCCCGAGTGGATCGAAAGGAGAGCAGCCTAAATGGAGCGCGTCTGGCTGTCGACCTCGTACTACCTCGACCCCGCAGTAATGAACCTCAGCCCCCAAGCCGAGGTCCTATTCCTGCGGTCGATCGCGTACTCGGGAGCCGCCGAAACGCGCGGATTTGTGCCGCGAAAAGTACTACGAAACTTCGGAATTTCTGCGATTTCTCGACGAATCTCTGAGCTTTTGAGCGCCGGTTTGTGGGAAGAAATTGACGACGACGGATACCTCATCACCGGGTGGTCCAAGTGGCAGAAAAACGGGGATGCGCTGCTGGAACGCCGAAGGAAAGACAGGGAGCGTCAAGCCCGAAGACGAAAAAACGTCCGCGGACAGTCACGTGACACGTCACGTGACGTCACGGGGGGAGAAGAGAGTAGAGAAGAAAAAGAAGGTACTTACGTACCTTCTTCATCTCACCAAAGCAACGCGCGCGAAACCCACACACCGCGGCCAACAGGACCAGCCGTCGACGTCGACGGCTGGAAACTCGTCCGCGACGTCATCCCCCTCGAACACCCCCAAGCCACACGCACCGCCCTCGCCATCGAAGCCGGCACCCTCCTCAAATCCGGCAGCACCGAAACCGACATCCGCACCGCACTCACCCTCTGGCTCACCAAAGCCACCCTCGGACCACGAACCCTCCCCAGCCTCGTCTCCGAAGTCATCCGCAGCCGAAACCAACCACCACGCGGAACCCCCACAACCGCAACCTCCACCACCGACCAACGAGTCGCCCAAGCCCAAGCCCTCAAATCACAACCAGCAATCCCACCACCCCGACCACTGGAACTGCCATGACCCTCACCCGCAACGACGTCATCGACGTCCTCACCGCCTGCGCCTCCATCGACCAGCGCAAAGTCGGAGCAACCGACATCACCGCCTGGTGGACCACCCTGCGCCCCGACCTCGACCTGCAACTCGCCCTCGACGCAGTGCGCGTGCACTACGCGACCTCCACCGACCGCGCCCTACCCGGCCACATCAACCAACTCGCCGTCCAAATCCGCAAAGACCGAGCCGAACGCGAAGACCACGAACAACGCGAAGCCAGACAGCTCGCCAACGACCAACGACACGGCATCGAAGTCGCCCAAGCCGGACTCGCCATCAACGCCGACGGCCCACCCGTTCCCGGCGCCTACCAGATCAACGACGCCGTCAACCGCGACTGCCCAAAATGCAAAGCCGAACCGTACGAACCCTGCACCAACCCAATCAACGGCCAACCCCGCCGCATACCCTGCCCCGCACGACTCAAGGAAACCGCCTAATGCCCCGCAACCGCGCATCCGCCAAATCCGCCGGCGCACGCTTCGAACGGCACATTGCCGACTACCTCGCCCAGGCACTTGGCGATGACCGAATCGACCGGCGCGTCAAGACCGGAGCCAGAGACCGCGGCGACATCACCGGACTGCGCATCCACGGTCAACGACTCGTCGCTGAGCTGAAGAACTGCCAGCGTCTCGACCTTCCCCGCTGGACCCGAGAAGCCGCCCTCGAGGCCGGAAACGACGACGCGCTCACGGGGGTCGTGATCCACAAGCGACACGGCGTCGGCGACCCTGCCCAGCAGTGGGTGACGATGACCGTCGAGCAGTTTGTCGCCCTGGTCAGCGGAGAAAAGCCGACATTGACGTGAGCGAAATGACAAGTGCGGTAAACACCATGCATCACTGCGCTATGCTCGCCATTACGCCTGGTGCAACAGGCCCGACACGACCGGAAGGAACCCCATGAACCCCACCCCGATCTATACCCAGCTCCTCGCCGAAACCCTCCACCACGGACCATTCGGATTCCTCGTCGACGACGAATCGACCAACTAACCCAACCACCGGCCGCGCCCACCCCCAGAGTGCGGCCGGACCCCATCCCGGCGACGAAGGGAGCACACCATGCCAGCGGCCCGCACCGACCCGATGACCAAAGCCATGCCCGTCATCCACCCCGCCGTCCATGGCGCCGCCGGCGAACTCTGGCTCGAAATCACCACCGCCACCGAAGAAGCACAAGCATGAGCCAGCCCACCGCCCTCAACGCCCGCAGCGTGCTCGCCATGCTCGACAAGCACTACAACGCACCCAACCGACCGAAGAGCTGGCTGTTCGCTCCCGAGATCCAGGCACCGCACTCCGACCGGCGGGCAGACCTGATCGTCGCCCCACTGTCGAGCACAGCAGGGGAGAAGATCATCGGCCACGAGATCAAAATCTCCCGCGCAGACGTCCTCGCCGAACTGGCGACGCCGATCAAGCACGACGACTGGGCCAAGTACTGCACGCAATGGTGGCTCGTCATCGCGGACCCGGCACTGATCGACGGCCTCGACATCCCCGCGCACTGGGGCGTCATGGCACCGCCGTCCGGCCGACGCACACGCTCGATGACAATCCTGAAGCCAGCGCCCGAGCTGAACCCGCACAGTACCGAGGCAGCGTGGGCGAAGCTCGCCCGTTGGACCGCCTTCCGTGCCGAGGAGCGGGTCACCAAGCTGCAATACGAAGCGCAGTACGACCAGCGGAAGATCGAAAGCCTCAAGCAGAACGTCCGCGAGCTCCGGACGTCTGGTGCCGGTGGTCTGTCGCCTGCCTTGCGCCGAGCGCAGGAAATCGTCGACGAGGTCACACAGCGGTGCAACGACGAGGGCATCTGGTTCCGGCACGAGCCCGGCCTGGTCGCCGACGCCGTCGTCGATGTGCTCGCCACCCGTGAGGCAGCGCAGACCCAACGCCGGGAGATCGAGAACATCGAGCACGCGCTACGCCCGAAGTTCAACGGGCTCGCCGACGACATCGCGAAGGCCAAACGTCTCGCCGCCGCTGTCAAACCACAGCTCGTCAACCGAGGAGGCCCCCGTGGGTAGCACCAGCCCCACCGACCCCCAGAACTTGGACGCGTCGGAGAAGGCGCGTCAGGCGCTGGCTGCGCGCCGGGACGGGAAGCAGTGGGCAGAGATCGCTGACGAGCTCGGCTATGCGGATGCGTCGGGGGCGTACCGGGCAGCGAAGCGACTCCTCGACCGGACCGAGTTCGAAGCGGTGGAGGAGTACCGAGCGATCGAAGCGGACCGTCTGGACGAGGCGCACCGCATCCAATACGACCGGTTGAAGACGGCGGTGGATAGGGGAGCGGACTTGTCGGCGGTGGCGTCGGCGGTGTCAGCGATCGTCCGGATCTCCGACCGTCGCTCGAAGCTCCTCGGACTGGACGCCCCCACCCGCGTCGACGTGGCGCACAGCGGCGAGGACTTCGCTGCCACCGCCGCCAAGTTGATGAAGGAGATCGGTCTGGCCGTGCCCTCCGAGTTCACGCCCGACGAGGACAGCGCCGAGGCCGAAGACCAGGACGGCGAGCAGGACGGGGGCAACCCATGGGTGCGGTAGGGAACAGGCGCGTCAAGGCATACAAGACCTGCCCTATCGAGGGCTGTGACTGGCAGCTGATCACCGAATGGTTCGACGGATCCCCAGACCAGGTCGTCAAAGTGTCTCAGGCCGAGCAGGAGACCGCCGCCGGCCTCCACATGAGGTCGCACTACACCCCCGAAAGGACGTACTTCACGTGACACTCGACATGGCCTGCCCCGTGTGTCATGCGGCGTTCATCCCGCCGGAGGACGCACCCGCCTATCCGCCGGACGGTTCCGTGGCGGTGTGCGTCACCTGTGCCGACGTCGTGGTGTGGAACCAGACCCGTGGCTGGGAGCTCCCAGACGCGGACCACAAGGCGGAACTGCTGGAACTGCAGCCCGTGATCGACTCCCTGATGGAGATCCGACAGTGGCACGACCAGCACGAGAAGGACCGGGAGACGCTGCGCTCGCTGATCTCCCACGGGTACCTCGTCGGATCGAGCATCACCGACATCGTCGAGGCCATCCTCGACAACGGCTTCCACCGCCACCCGGACAACGCGGAGGACAACGATGCCTGAGGAACCAACCCTGTCCGACACCGACAACCCGGATACCGGCCGACAACGGGACGGCGGTGGACTTCGCCCGACACGTGGCCGTCCCGCATCCCCGCGCCGAGGAGACTGCCGAACAAACGCCTGGCAGCCCGACGACAACCTCATCACTGCCGCCCAGGCCGGCCAACTCCACATCCGCAACCTCAGCTGCGAAGACCGATCCTGGGTGGTCGCCGGACTCACCGCCCGCGGTGTCACCGCCGAAGACACCGCCCACATGCTCCGCTGCTCACTCAGGTTGATCAAACAGATCCGGGCGAACCCGATGACCGCAGTCTCGCTCTATGCGCAAACCATCGCCGTCGAGGTCGAGACCGCCCGACTCCACGCGAAGACAGCGAAACGCGCACACGCCTACGAGCTCGAGGATCTGCGGATGACCGCGGAACGGTACAAGAAGCAACGCGATGACCTGATCGACCAGCTCGCCGCCCAGGCACGCCGAGCGGAGAGGCAGGACGCATGAACGAAAACACCCCGTCCATTCAGTGAAAGGGCCTGTTGCGATGTACCTCGGTGAAGAGCCCCGCACCACCCCAACACCCGCCGGCCACATCGAACGACTCGAAACGAGTATTGCCCGCACCGTCCACGAGATCGACGAGCTCCGCGCCGAGAACACCCGGCTACGGGCCCTGCTGCCCGGCTTCGAGACCACCACCCTGCACACCACCGACCACCTGAAGACAGTTCGCGAAGCATTGTGCGTCGCTCAGGCGGCGATCGGGAACTTCCCGAACCGACCCCTCAACTGGCCTCAGCACATCCCGCATTTGCAGCGACTGATCGACGACATCGACCGACAGCGACCGCTCGGACCGAACGGCAAGCACGGCAACCTCCACACACCCACCTGCCAATGCGAGGACAAGGCCGGGTAACGATGGACGAGGACCCCGTCGAGAAACTCCACGAACACACCCGCGGCTGGCCAGCCGAACGCAAAGATGCACTGATGCTGTGGCTCCGGGCGCAGCACACCCGCCACGTCATCCAATCCCGATACCAACACCCTGCGGAGCTGGCAGCCGCCGTCGACTCGAACTTCGTGATCACTCCTGCAGTCGACGTCATCTCCCGGACCGTGGAGCGTGTCATCCGCGAGCCGCAACGCAACCTTCTCGTGACGATGCCCCCGCAAGAAGGCAAGAGCTCCCTGTGCGCCATCTGGGCGCCACTCCGCGCCCTGCAGCTCAACCCAGACACCCGCATCATCGTCGCCGCCTACGGTGACGCCCTCGCCGAAGACCACTCCCGCGCCGCCCGCGGCTGGATCGAAACCGCCGGCACCGGCGCCGTCGACGCCATCACCGGACAACCCGTCGAAGACAAACTCGGCCTGCAACTCTCCCGCACGTCCACATCCGTGTCGTCCTGGCAGGTCGCCGGAGGCAAAGGCGGATACAAAGCCGTCGGCCTCGGCTCATCCATCACCGGCCGCGCCGCCGACCTCCTCATCGTCGACGACCCCTACAAGAACATGCAGGAAGCCGACAGCGTCGCACACCGCCGCAAAGTCTCGGAGTGGTTCAAATCCGTCGCGCTCACCCGACTCTCCCCGGACGCGTCGATCATCCTCATCCAAACCCGCTGGCACGCCGAAGACCTCTCCGGCGAAATCCTCGCCGCCGAGCAGGAACTCCCACCCCACCAACGCACGTGGCGGCACATCAACATCCCCGCCGTCTCCGAAGCCGGTATCCCCGACGAACTCGACCGGCCCCCAGGTGTCGCCATGACCTCCGCACGAGGCCGCACCCCAGCACAGTTCGCCACCCGACGCCGCCAGGTAGGGGAGCGTGTCTGGTACGCCCTCTACCAAGGCACCCCCACACCAGCCGAAGGCGGCCTGTTCACCCGCACATGGTTCGACACCCACAAGCTCGAGAAGCAGCCGGACCGCTCCACCATGCGCATCGTCGCCGTCGACCCCGCCGAAACCGGGGAAGGCGACGAGGCCGGCATCATCGCCGCAGCCCTCCTCCCCGACGGCACAGTCGCCCTGACTCACGACCGGTCCGAGCAGATGACCTCCGAGCAGTGGGGGCAGGCCGCCGTGAGACTCGCGATGGAAACCCACGCCAGCGAGATCGCCGTCGAAACCTACACCGCCGGCACCACCTACGTGAACGTCGTCAAACGGGCCATCAAGGCATACCGAGACAAACTCCGCGCCGGGTTTGACGGGGCAGACCGTGAGTCCGCCGCAGCCATCCGCCGCACCCACGACCTCAAGGTGTACCCGTGGCGGGGCAAGGGGGACGCGGTGGCACGGTCTGCCCTGTTGCGTCAGGCGGTGGAGGTCGGCACCTGCAGGACCGTCACATCCGAAATGACCACGCTGGTCGAGCAGGCCGTCACGTGGCAGCAAGGACAACATCAACCCGACCGAGTCGCCGCCGCGATCATCGCCCACGACCGACTGATCGCCCGCGGTGGGCGTACCTCGAGTCTCGGCAACCCCACCCGCCCGGCCACCACCGCGCCGGCCCCGAACTGGCTCACCCGCAAAATCGGATAGCCCCTGCACGGTGCGTCTTTACCGTTGCGCGCCATGGACGGTCTCACACTCCTCGTACTCCTCCTCTACGTCCTCGCCGTCATGCGAGCCACCCGCCTCATCAACGCCGACACCATCCTCGACACCCCCCGCATCTGGCTACTCCGCCGCTTCGGCCCTGAGTCGACGCTCGCGTACTTCATCTCCTGCCCCTGGTGCGTGTCCATCTGGATCGCCGGCATCTCCGCCCCGTTCGTCCTGTGGGCCCTCGAACTCCCACTGTGGCTGTGGCCGCTCCTCGGACTCGCCGCCTCGCACCTGACCGGCCTGGCTGCGCAGCTCGACGGCGACGACCTCGAAATAGAAATCGAAGACGAGTAGCCCCATGGATACTGAGGACATCCAGAAGTTGATGGGAGCGGCCCTTCGCAAGCGCGCCGCACAGGGTGGCCGGCACCTGCATCACCGCGATTGCATTCACAACCTGCCGCCCGAGGAGCAGATCGCGATTCGCGGCAAGACCGTTGAGTGGTGGATGGCGATGGTCGGCTCGATGCCTGAGCAGATCACGCCGGACCAATGGGAGACCGAACCGCTGAGTGGATAGCCTGCTCGGCCGCAACGCGTGCTTTGCGACGCGGTCTGACCCTGCACCCTTCGCCTCTACCTTCTGGTCGTGGCCCGCAGAGTCAAGATCCGACGCACCCCCCGACACCGGGGAACGCTGACCGCTGCCGGTCAGAAGATCACCGACCCCTCGAAAACCTTCAAATCATCGATGGGATCCTCAGGCTCCAACTGGCAAGAACAAGCCTGGGAGTTCCTCGACAAGGTCGGCGAACTGCGCTACTACGTCGGCTGGCGCTCCGCGTCCGTCGCCCGATGCCAACTGATCGGCTCCGACCTCGACCCCGACACCGGCCGGCCCACCGGCTACACCGAGAACGCCACCGTCCGGAAGATCGTCCGCGACATCGCCGGCGGTGTCACCGGGCAGTCTCAGATCCTCAAGCGACTCACCACAGGACTCACCGTCCCCGGTGAAGGGTTCGTCGCGATGATCGTCCGTGACAGTGAATCCCACGACACCTACTCCGACGGATCGCCTCTCTCGCTCGAGGACCAGCAGCAGGGCGAGTTCCAGGAATGGATCGTGCTGTCCCGCGACGAAATCAAAGCCTCCGGATCGGACGGTCTTGAGTTCACCCTCGAAGACGACTCCAAGCACCTGTTCGACGAGGAACGGGACCTGCTGTTCCGGGTGTGGAACCCCCACCCCCGCAAAGCATCGGAAGCCGACTCCCCGGTCCGGGCCGCCGAGGACGCCCTCCTTGAGATCGTCCGCACCACCAAGTCGATCGACAACGCCGCCAAGTCCAGGCTCGTCGGTAACGGCATCGTGTTCGTCCCGCAGGAAATGTCACTGCCCGAGCAGAGCGCGCCCGGCGCCACCCCCATGACAGGAGACGCCCCGGGCCCCGACTACGGGGTGCCGTACGCCGCACCCTCCGCATCCCAGCAGTTGCAGGACTTGCTGTACCAAGTCGGCACCACGGCCTACAAGGATCAGGAGTCGATGGCGGCGTTCATGCCGATCATCGCGTCGGTGCCGGGGGAGTGGACCGACAAGGTCAAGCACGTCACGTTTGACTCCCAGGTCGCCGAAACCAGCCTCAAGACTCGTGAGGCTGCGATCCGCCGGCTCGCCATGTCCCTCGACGTCGCACCCGAACGCCTCCTCGGACTCGGCTCCCACAGCAACCACTGGTCCGCCTGGGCCATCGCCGAAGACGACGTGAAGGTCCACGTCGTCCCGGTGCTTGAGACCATCGTCGCGTCGCTCACCCAGTTCATCCTCCGGCCTCTGTTGGAGAAGGAAGGCATCGACCCGGACCAATACGTCATCTGGTACGACACGACACCTCTCACTCAGGACCCGGACAAGAAGGCCGAGGCGAAGGACGCGCATGACCGAGGTGGACTCACCACCAAGGCGCTGCGCAAGTACTCGGGGTTCGACGACTCCGACGGATACGACCTCACCACCGCCGAAGGCTGGCAGGAACTTGCCCGCGACAAGGCCGCCGCCGACGTGTCACTCATCCCCACGCTGGCGCCGCTGCTCGGCGGCGTAGCCACCCAGATCACCCCACCACCGCAACAGCCCGCGATCGACGCTCCCACCGACACCACCCGGACCGCTCCGGAGTCGGAGACGCTGCCCGAGTCCGAACCCGTCACCCAACCCGACTCCACCGACGAACCCGACACCGTGACAAGCGCAGCCGTCCTGGTGTTCGTCGAGACCTTCACTGCGCGGGCCCTCGAACTCGCCAACAAGCGCAGACGCAACCGAGCCAATGCGGCCCAGTTCCGCGACGTCCCGATTCACCTGGCACACCGCAACCTGCCCGCCGTCCCGGCCGCCGAAGTGCCGAAGCTGATCGAAGGATGGGACACCTCGGTCCCCTGGGGCGCGGTCGAACGACTCGGGTTCACCCGCCGCACCATCGCCTCATGGGTGGAGCGCGACGCCATCGACGAACTCACCAAGGTGGCTGGCTGATGTACCCCGACAACCTCGCCCGCGCCCTCTCCGCGCAGCTCGACGCCGAACGGGCCATCGAAGCGTTGACCATGGCTGCGTTCGAAGCGTGGCTACCCCACGTGAAAGCCGCAGTCCTCCCTTCGCTCACCGCATCCGTCGAGCTTCCCCCAGACCCGGACCAGGTCCCCGCAACCGCCGGATGGTGGGAGCTGGCCCTCGACCAGGCGATCCTGTACGGCATCGGCCTGGTCTACGGCCACGAACTACTCGCGGTGCTCTCCGGTGCCGGCGCCGCAGCCGCATCCTTGGAGACCACCGACCCCGACGACGAACTGTCGAACACAGCGCTCGCGCGCCAGGCCCGCAAGATCGTGGCGTCCTCACTCGGGGTACCGACATCCGAGATCACAGCGCTCGACCGCAGACTCGCGTCGCTCCCGTCGGTTCGTACCATCCAGGCGGAGTATCTCGCGCAGGTCCGCAACCGAATGGTGAACACCCCAGAGGCGGTGTTCCGCGACATCACAGTCCAACTCGACCAGGCGATCACCGCCGGCGAGGGACCGGACGCGCAACGCAGGAGGGTCCAGCAGTTCCTGTCCCCGACGACGGGAGACTGGACAGGCCGGGCAATGACCGTGGCCCGGACAGAGTCAGCGGGCGCGATGTCGCACGCCACCATCGAAGCCGCTGCGCTGCGCAACGAGGTGCTCGGTGAGGAACTCGAGCAGACGTGGATCTGCACCCTCGACTCGAAGACACGCCGGTCGCATTGGGCCGCCGACGGTCAACGAGTCCCACTGGGAAGCACCTTCAGCATCGGCCGCGCACAGCTCCGCTTCCCCGGCGACCCGCGAGGCCCGGTGGAAGAGGTCGCCAACTGCAGGTGCCGGGTCGCGGTACTCGCCGTCGACGAACCCCTGCCGACCGAGCAGGACCGGCACACCGAACGTGGACCCGGGAACTCCACGGTGATCAACCGCGCCGGCTCACAACAGGACGAGATCGAACGACGCGCCGAGGAAGGAAACATCCGGGCACGTGAGGACCCTGCCGGACTCGGTCGGGTGGCATCCATCAACACGGAGGACGACATGGCAGACGACGAGACCACAGAGGACACGGCAGTAACCTTCCGGACGTTCACCGACGCGGTGATCGCCGTGCTCGGCACCCCGACCGACGACCGCCGCATCCTCGCCGCGGACATGGACTTCCGGTTCCGCGAGTTCCCCCTGCCGGTGATGTGGACCAAGCAGTCATCCGGCGGGCACTTCGACGCATACACAGTCGGGGTCATGGAGTCCGCCCGCGTCGACGGATCGCAGATACTCGCGTCCGGGTACCTGCTCAACACCGACGAGGCCGACGAAGCAGCCGATCAACTCGCACACAAGGTCACCGGACCCTCAGTGGACCTCGGCGACGCCGAATGGACCTACACGAACGAGGCCGGTGACGAGATCACCGAAGAGATGTGGGAGGACGCCTACGACTCAGGTGAGGAACTCAAGGTCTACGAGACCATCACCTCGGCGAAGCTCCTCGGTGTCACCCTCGTAGCGACCCCCGCATTCGGGCAAACCACAATGCAGCTCGACGCCGAACGAGTATCCAAGGACATCGCGGTCGTGGCCTCCCTGGTCGCCGCCGCTGCACGCCCGATCGACGAAACCTACGACGCCACGCTGTTCGCCGACCCCCAGCTCGACGGACCAACCCCGGTCACCTATGACGCGAAGACCGGCCGGATCTACGGGCACCTCGCCTGCTTCGGGCAGTGCCACGTCGGGATCACCGATCAGTGCGTCGTCGCGCCCCGATCAAAGACGGACTACGCGCACTTCCACACATCCCCTCCAGTGCTCACCACCGACGGCCGGCTACCGGTGGGTCGCCTGACCGTGGGCACCGGGCACGCCGGCCCGCGCCTCGGCGCCCGGCCAGCAGCGGAGCACTACGACAACACCGGCACGTGCTTCGCCCTCGTGCGGGTGGGGGAGGACGAGCACGGCATCTGGTTCTCCGGCATACCGCACCCCACCGCCACCGAGGAGCAGATCCGGGCCGGCCTGTCCGCACCGCTGTCCGGGGACTGGCGCACCATCGGCGGCAACCTCGAGCTGGTCGCCGCGCTCGCGGTGAACACACCCGGATTCCCCGTCCTGGTCGCCGGAGCATCCGACGAGAACGACCGCCCCCGCACCCTCGTCGCCTCGCTCGGGCCCCGCGCCGAGTCCAAGCGCAGCGGGCGAGTGGACCCGAAGCGTTTGGCGCAGGAAGTGGTCCGCGAGATGCGGGCCCAGGACCGCCGCAACGAGCAGGCCCGCGCGGTGCTCGCAGCAGCAGAACGTCGCCGCGAAGCACGCGCGATCATCGAGAAGGCAGGAGTCTGACATGGGATGCGGTTGCGGACGTCGAGCCGGATCGACACTCGCCGGCAGCAGCACGGCGACGTCGTACACATACAAGGTGACTTTGCCGTCCGGTGAGGAAGCCACCTACCTCACCCCGCTCGAAGCGAAGCGGGAAGTCCGGCGCGCGGGTGGCGGCACCATCGTCCGCGTCGCCGACACACCAACCTCCTGACCCCGCTGCAGCAGCGAACGGCCTCGGCACCCTCTCGGTGTCGGGCCGTTTTGCACGGTCCGTCTCTACTCTCCCGAACCAGACAACAGGAGTCCTGTTCTGGCTGTGGGCCGGGGACCTCCAACGTCACGACTGATACAGGAAACGAGACGAGGAGTCCCCATGGACCCGTTCGAACTGCCCGAGGAGATGCCAACCGACCTCGCAGGTCTGGCGGAGCTTCGCGCCCAGGCAGAGGCGTCGTTCAACGAACTGCGCGAGATCGTCAACAGCGGCGAGGACCTGACCGAAGAGCAGCTCGAGCAGCTGCGCTCCCTCGCACGGGACATCTCCACCATCGACACCGCCACCCAGGAGGCGGAGCAGGCCGAGGCCGAGCGCCGCGCCGAGGTCAACGACCTCATCTCGCAGGTCTCCGGGCAATCCGCCGAGAGCGACGAAGACAGCGACGACGGCGAGACCGACGAGACTGGAGACAACACCGGCGAGAACGTCGAGGGTGCCGACGAAGTGTCGCAGGACGACGTCGACGCCGTCGTCACCGAAGCCGAAACGACCGCAGCCGAGGCCGCCGAATCCGTCGCCGCATCCGGCCGCCGCCGCACCAACTTCTCCGGCGCCGGCAACGGTCGCAAGACCAAGATCCCCGCGCCGAAGAAGCCGGACATCGGCTGGCGCATGGACTCCAACGTGTTCGGCTTCAAGCCCGGAAAGGTCGGCTTCGCCGATCTCGCCGAAGCCGTCGAATCGGTCCGTCCCGGCAGCCGGGTACGCGCAGGCCGACCCGTCCGCGGCGGATTCACCGGCCAGACCCTCGGCCGCCTCGACCGCGACATGCCGCTCGTGGAAACCAGCCACGAACTCGTTGCCGCGATCGAGAAGGCCACCAACGAGAAGACACTGCCCGGCGGATCACTGACCGCAGCCGGCGGCTGGTGCGCGCCGTCCGAGCAGCTCTACGACTTCTGCGAGGTCCCCCAAGCCACCGATCTGGTGTCCCTGCCGGAAATCGCCATCCGCCGAGGTGGTGTGCGCTGGCCCGTCGAACCGGACCTGTCCGCGATCTTCGACTCGTTCCAGTTCTTCTTCACCGAACCGCAGCTCGAAGCAGTCGACGTCGACGGCAACCCCACCGCCATCAAGGAATGCGTCGAGGTCCCGTGCCCCGACGAGTTCGAGGAACTGCGCCTCAACGCAGTCGGCTACTGCGTCGAAGCCGGAATCCTGCAGAACCAGGGCTGGCCGGAGCTGATCGAGTGGTTCATGCGCTCGCTCACTCAGGAGCACTTCCGGGCCCTGTCCAAGCGCACGGTCACCGACATGGTCACCGGGTCCACGCCGCTGACCATCCCCGTCGATGCGCAGATCGCTGCCGGATCGTCGATTCTCAACAGCCTCGCGCTGATGGCGACGAACTTGCGTCTCGATCGTGGCCTGGGCCGTACCGCCACCATCGAAGGTGTCGCGCCGTCGTGGTTGCACGAGGTCATCCGCGCCGACCTGGCAAACCAGCAGGGCACGGACACCAAGGCTGTCACCGACACGCAGATCAACAGCTGGCTGGCGGCCCGTAACATCGCCCTCCAGTTCGTCGGTGACTGGCAGACCCGCGGCGCCGGCCTGCCGGGCAACCTGCAGACAGTCGTCTATCCCGGCACCGTCGACGTCCTGCTCTACCCGGCAGGCACCTGGTTCCGGTCGCTGTCGAACGTGATCGAGCTGGGCGTGATGTACCCGAAGGAACAGCTCCAGGTGAACCGGTACACGCGCTTCTTCATCGAGGACGCGATCGCCGTCGGTAAGCGCTGCAACCAGTCACTGAACGTGACCATCCCGATCTGCCCGTCCGGGGCTATCGGGGCACGTCAGACGGTTGCGTGCAACACCCCGGAAGTCACGCCCTAATCGGACTACCCCGGGACGTCCCCTCGGGGCGTCCGGGGTTGTGACTCGGAACGGGTGCGGCACGTGAGGCCGTCCCGCACCCGTTCCGGGAACCACCCGAACCTCACCAGGAGCCAGCTGTGACTGCACCGACCACCCTTCTCCCCGTCGACTACGACGCGCCTCCGGTCAACCCCATCGGGGTCGGGCTGTTCTCGGCGGCGAACCTGATCGACTCCACGGGCCCGTCCCGGATCCTGCACGGGGTCGAAATCCGGCCGCGCAACTGTGCGACCGGCTGGGGCACCTGGGACGCCGATCCCTGTAAGGACCCCGAGCCCGGCACACTCAAGTCCGGTGACCGCCCCGTCGCCGGAGACCCGTTCGACGCCCTGGTCGTGTGGGGCTACGACGAGTGCGGCCCGCTGGAGGACTTCACCGAGTACGAGGCCCGCGCACTACAGAACGCCCGGCTGCACGAGCAGGCCCTCGCCGAGGCGCACTTCGGGGCGCGACTCGACGCCGACACCACCACCCCAACCGCCGTCGCCGACCTGGTGGCCGCGGTGGCCGAGCTGGAGACAGAACTCGCCGCCTCCGCCGGGTTCTACGGCACGATCCACGCCTCGACCCGCTTCGCTGCGTACGCCGCGCAGGCCAACCTGATCGTCCGGTCCTCCGGATCTCCGGTCCTGCGCACCCCGCTCGGTCACACGTGGGTGTTCGGCGGGGGATACGACGACACCCTCGGCACCAAGATCGTCGCGACCGGTCCGGTGACCGTCTGGCGTGATGCATACACCACGCGTTCCACGCTCGACGAGCGGCACAACATCAAGGCTGCCATCGCCGAACGCGCCGTCGTCGTCGGCTACGAGTGCCTGGTCGCCTCGGTCGACGTCACCCCGACCCCGTAGAAGGGACTGTCATGCCTGCCGGAGTGGAAGTCATCGTCGAGGACGGCTTCGCGACCGTCACCCCCGAACCCGCCGAGCGCGGCCGGGTGCTGACCGCGCTGCTCGCTGCCGTCGACGAGCCCTCACAGATCCGCACCGACACGTCTGGGCGGCGCCGCGCGTATGTCGTGTTGGAGCAGGACGCTCGCAGGGCGGGTCTGCTCGATCAGCGGAAGCCTGCCGTGAAGAAGATGGCGGCGAAGAAAGCGGCGCCAAGGAAGGCCACGGAGAGGCCCGACGATGTGGGGAAGGCGGACACCAGTGAGGTGGACACGGACACGGAGGCGGACGCAGCGCTGACCGACCCGCCGAACCTGCCGTCTACTCCGGTACAGCAGTAGTCCAGGCAGTAGCCGATGTTCGGGATCACCGCACAACACCTGTCCCAGCCGACCACGATCCTTGGCCTGCTGATCGTGCTGATCATCATCGGCGGCCTCGTCCCGAGGTGGCTCTACACCTCCGTTCTGAAGATCAAGGACGACGTCATACGGGATCTGCGCGAAACCAATCGCGAGCAGGCCCGGCATATCGACCGGCTCATCACCGGCACATCCACGGGTGTGCGCGTGGCGGAGTCGATCCACGAAACCGTGCTCGAGGCAGACACAACTCAGGCGGGTGACAGGTGATGTGGGGGTGGGCGGGACGGGTCAAGCAAGCCAGGATCGAACGCGCCGAAGCGGCCCGGGAACTGGAAGAGACACGCCGTCACGGCAGGGAAGTGGTCGATCCTCTCGTCGACCGAGCCGAGGCAGTCATCCGGCGTAACCACTTCGGCGAGGCAATCGAGAACGCCATGGGCAAGAGGAGACACGCATGATCAACGCGGCGCTCGCTGTCGCTGCCGCACTCGGTGGGCTCGTCATCCTGATCTTCCCTGCGGAGACAGAGGCGAAGATCTTGATCTTCACCATGACCGTCTTGGCGTGGACGTTCGTCGTCACGTACGCGCTGCGCTCACCGTGGCGATCAACGCAGGCCGGCCGGTCCGTGATGGCGACGACCATGTCGATTGCGCTGATCGGTACACAGCTCGCATCGGTGTGGTGGTTCGGCGACTACCCGGGTCGGTCCGAGGTCCGCTCGATGGTGATCCTCGCGCTGGTGCTGACGCTGCTGCATCGGCTGCTGGTGCTGCGGCGCATTCAGCACGCTGACGCAGACGACGGACCGGATTCCACCGCCCTCTGACGTGCACGCCTCGTCGCTACTGTGTCGACCGACGGCCTCACCGTTTCTGTCCCACGTACCTGAAGGAGCCCGTCGTGGCAGTGTTTCCGGTCGTCAAAGGCACACGCCTGAGGGCGACGAAGGTCAACTCGTGTGGTCTCCCGGTGTCCGGCAACGCGAACTATGCGGTGACGGAAGGCTGGGTGTCCCTCGCAATCTCGCCCGTGATGCAGGAGGCGGAGGAGCTGGAGCAGCGCAACGCGGAAGGCCGCGTCTGCGTCGCCGAGCGCACCCCGCCCGAGCGGAAGTACTACAACCTCACGCTGACGCTGTGCCAGGTGAACACCTGCCTGATCTCGCTGTTCAACGGCTGGGAGCAGGAACTCGACTGGGACGGCAACGCCGTCGGTCTGCGTGACCAGCGCAAGGTCGAGTCCGACTACGGTGTGGCCCTCGAAGTCTGGGCCGGTGGCAAGGCCGGGAACGACTGCCCGACGCCCGAGGACGACTCGATCTTCTCCGGTGCCGGCACCGGTAAGTCCTACGGTTACTTCCTCACGTTCGGTACCGAGTTCACCCTCGGTGACATCGAGATCGCGGCGTCGGTCGCGAACTTCACGCTCACCGGCATCACGTTCGCCGGTCCGCAGTGGGGTCGTGGCCCGTGGAACGTGGTCGCCATCGATGCTGCGAATACGCCCGGTCGTTTGCTCGCCCCGGTCACCGATGAGCAGCATCTGGTTATTCAGCGCACGCCGATCGCGCCGCCGGAGCCGACTCCGGGTGAGGAATGCTGCCCGCTGGACATTGCGGGTGTGTTCGAGGCTCCGGACTACTACTTTGGTGGTCCGGCCTCCGAGCCCGCGGCGGACGTTGCTCCTCCGCAGGCTGCGTGCGTGCTCACCCCTTAGGTCCCTTGCTGCCGGGTGGGTCGTTCCTGCCCGGCAGCGGGGCCATCCCCTGATATAGGTCCTCCGGGGGAGGGTCATGCAGGGCTGCGAGGAGGACATCGTGAGAGGAAGCTGCCATGCCATTCGATGAGCGAACTGATTGGGTGGACACACCCTCGCCGCTGCCGCCTCCGGGGTCGACCCCGGTATATGCGGCGGATATTATGCGTTGGGAGCGGGGCATTGCGGAGGCTCACGAAGAGCTCGACGGTCGCCTGTCCGAAGCTGACCTGAATGCCACTTATGCCCCGGTGTCGGTAGCGTCGACGAAGCTCGACCGGACGGCACTGCGGTCGCTGCGTCCGCAGTCACCGATCCCCGGCGTGCCGATCA